>Ga0209007_1000002_pt1 | contig 263555 bp, 232 predicted proteins | sample JacPinW_OM1H0_O2_FD_187961 | JGI IMG/M metagenome (GOLD analysis project Ga0209007, IMG submission 187961) | Forest soil microbial communities from Algoma, Ontario, Canada - Jack Pine, Ontario site 1_JW_OM1H0_O2 (SPAdes) (version 2) | ecosystem: Environmental > Terrestrial > Soil > Boreal... | reverse complement strand
TTTGAAGGATGCTGGGCCGGTGCTCACGCAGGGACTGACCCTGGAGGAGTTTCGCCTCGCCGTGCGGCAAGCGTATGCCGGATATCTGCACGATCCGCAAGTCGCGGTCGCACTAAAAGAGTTCGAACACCCCTATTTTGTGGCGGGCGGGGAGGTAGGACATCCCGGCAAATACGAGCTGCGGGCCGACACAAGCATCCTGGAGGCCGTCGAAATAGCGGGCGGCTTTACTCACGAAGCCAAGCACTCGCAGGTGGTTCTGTTCCGCCACGTCAACAATGACCTGGTAGAAGCGCACATTTTCGACCTGAAGAAGATGTTGAAGGAAAGAAGCCTCGGCGAACCCCCCCAGTTGCGCCCAGGCGATCTGGTATTCGTTCCTCAAAACTCAATCTCCAAGATCGAGGAATTTCTCAGCAAGCCTGCCTTAAGCATGTATGTGAGCTCCACACAGTTTTAGTTGGATACGTTCAATCCCATGGCCGATCAAGAACTAATTCGGAAGAGAGCAGAACCCGTGTCGCCAACGATGCGTGAACTGGCGATGGTCCTGTTCCGCCAGCGAAGACTCTTCATCGGTGTCTCAGGCTTGGTGTTCGTGCTGGCCGTGGTCTATGCGTTGGCTGGGCTCACCTATCGCGCTCAGCTGCGGGTGTTGGTGCGTCGTGGGCGCTCTGATCCGCCTGTGGCAGCGCAGGAGAATGCGCCTCCCGATTTTTCCCGTGTGGAAGTTACGGAAGAAGAGCTGAATTCAGAAGTGGAACTGCTGAAGGATGACGACGTCATGCGCCGGGTGGCAGAGGCGAACAATCTGGCTGCTCATGACTGGTTGCGATGGCTGCGTCCTCACGAGGCACAGGCAGCGTGTATAGAGCGAGCGGCGAAGAGGTTGGGCAATCGGCTGAAGGTGGAATCGATCAAGAAAACCAATCTGATCGCAGTTAGCTACGACGCCGCTGATCCTCAACTCGCGGCGCAGGTGATGCGGTCGGTAGCCAGCGTTTATCTCGAGAAGCATACTGAAGTCCACCGGCCGGCGGGGCAACTTCATTTCTTCGACCAGCAGACCGGAGAATCGCGGCAGCAACTGGAGGACGCGAAGCAGAAGCTGGTTGCCTTCACGAACGAGCACAGCGTGGTGATGGCCGCTCAGCAACGTGATCTCGCGTTGCAACGGCTCGACGCCGAAGAGGCGGTTTACAAGCAGACTCAAGTGCAGATCTCGGAGACCGCCAAACGAGTCCAGGAGTTAGATATTCAGTTGGCGAAGTTGCCACCACGTACCACCACGCAGGTTCGCACCGCGGACAATCCGGAACTGTTGCGGGCGTTGAAGGCCAGCCTGCTGGATCTCGAGTTGAAGAGAACTCAGCTACTGACCAAGTTCGAGCCCACACACCGGCTGGTGCAGGAAGTCGAGCAGCAAATCGCGCAGGCTAGGTCTGCAATTGCCGCCGAAGACGTAACGCCAGTGCGCGACGAAACTACCGACAAAGACGCCGACTATGAATGGGCCAGGGCGGAGCTGCAGAAGGCGCAAGTTGAGATGAAAGGGCTGGAAGCGCGAGAGGCAACCACGAGCGCGCACCTGGAGGGATATCGGACACTGGCTCGCCAACTTGGAAACGATGCGATCACCCAGGACGACCTAACCAGTAGGGAAAAAGCGGCAGAGGACAACTATCTGCTCTATGTGAAGAAGCGAGAAGAAGCGCGCATGGGTGATGCCCTGGACGAAGGCGGCATCGTCAACGTAGCTATTGCTGAGCAACCAGTCGTGCCTGCATTGCCGGTCTGGCCGCCCGGCCTGATCGTGCTGGTGGGCTTCGTCGCGGCCTTGACCTCGGGCACCGGCGCTGCGTTCGCGGCGGATTACGTGGACCCGGCTCTGCGCACTCCCGAAGAAGTGTTGACATGTTTGGAAATCCCGGTTTTGGCTTCCATACCGGAAGGAACGGGCAGGCGGCTATCCGCCTAAAAGGAGATCAAGATGAGCGCAAATGCGGAAGTTTTCCAAAGTTCCACGGTGATCGGATCAGCGCAGGAAACAGCGGCGCCGCAAGTTGTGCCCCTCGCCAGAGTGAAGGATTGGAATCCCAAGGATTTTGCCCGCGAACAGATTCGAGGCTTGGTGCGGCGCGTATTCTTTGCTGGCGGGGATCGGCCGGTGCGGCAGGTCGTCTTCAGCGCGGCCGAACCGCACATCGATGTGGCAAGCATTTGTGCCCAGGTAGCACAAGCTCTGGCCATGGAAACGCGGGCCCATGTGGCAATCGCGGACCGTGGGCGTTGGATCGCACATACTGCCGATTTCCGTGCGCATTCTCCCGGAATTGGGGCGATTAAATCCGCATCGATTCAAATGGCGGTCAACTTATGGCGTGTGCCGGGAATCGGAATCGGTGAATACGGAGCGGAATCAGCAACTGGGCTCCATTGGCTTTCCGACCTGGCGGCGCTGCGGAATGAGTTCGAGTACACGGTGATTCATGGTCCGTCCGCAGGCATGTCAAGCGAAGCCACGTTGCTGGGACAGTTGACGGATGGAATCATCCTTGTGCTGGGGGCTCATAGTACGCGCCGAGCGACCGCCCGCGAGATCAAGGGAAAGCTCGAAGCGGCGCAGTGCCGGATTCTGGGAACCGTCCTCAGCGAGAGAACATTTCCTGTCCCGGAGAGCATTTACCGGCGGCTGTAGATAGTTGCGGTGGGAGCCAGCGAAAGACGTGCAGCGTAAGCACCATCGCGCTGCAAAACCTGAAACTACTTTGTAACTGAAACTCCGTGCAATTGAAGACACGAACGGCAATGGGGCTCAATGAGCGGTAGCTATGGGTTTGCGGCGACAAGCGCCGCCGGTTTGGCACAAGATTCGCGCTTGCGGGTGGTCGACGCATCCCCGCCGCAATGGTTCGCCATTCAGGTGCGCTACCGCTTCGAGAAAAAAGTCACGGCCCAGTTGAATCAAAAAAGCTGCGAAGTCTATCTCCCCATGCGGACGGAACGCCATACCTGGAGCGACCGGAAAAAAATGGTGACGATTCCTCTTTTCCCCGGGTATGCATTTGTGCGCATCGATCAGTCGAGGGAAGCGCGGCAGGCAGTCTTGAAAACCGTGGGAGTCACCGGCTTCGTAAGCTTTGGCGGAACCGTTATCGCCGTGCCCCCGAAGCAGATTGACGATCTCCAACTGTTGTTGCGCGAGAAAGGGCCTTTTTCCATGCATCCGTTCGTAAAAGTGGGACAGCGCGTGCGCGTCCGGAGCGGATGCCTGTGCGGACTGGAAGGACTACTGCTGCAAAACGAAAAAGGAAAAATGGTGATTTCGATTGAATCGATCCAGCGCTCGTTGGCGATTGAGATCACCGGGTATGAGTTGGAATTGGTCTGAGGCCCATCCAGTGTCGACTACTTCTTATTTCCATCAAGTGCAAAAGAAAACGCGAGAAACCGCGCGGGCTGCGCGACTACTAAAGCGCGCGCTGGACGTCGCCGTGGCAGCGCCCGCGCTGATCTTCTTCGCGCCAGCGATGGCGCTGATTGCGATTTTCATCAAGCTGGGTTCGCCCGGTCCCGTGCTCTATACGGCGATGCGCGCAGGGCACAAAGGCAAGCCGTTTCGATGTTACAAGTTTCGCACCATGGTGAGAGATGCGGACGATCGGAAAGAAGAACTGCGAAAACAAAATCAGAGATCGGGTCCGTTTTTCAAGATCGCATGTGACCCGAGAGTCACACGCATAGGGCGGCTTCTGCGCCGCTACAGTCTGGATGAGGTGCCGCAGTTGTTGAATGTGCTAAAGGGCGAGATGAGCCTGGTCGGGCCGCGTCCCCATACTCTCGATGATGTTTCCACATACGCAATCGAGCACATGTCGCGGCTTGATGCGATTCCGGGGATGACCGGACTTTGGCAGGTAACCGCTCGCCGCGATCCGTCTTTTCAAATCGGAATGAACCTTGATATGAAATACATCCACAACTGGAGTTTAGGCATGGATATGCGAATTCTGCTGAAGACCGCCGGCGAAGTGCTGCGCGGGAGCGGAGATTGATGGCGTCCGGCTCGACAGGAATCACACGCTCCGCTGCCTTGGCAGGCGAAGCCGCCAACGGAGCCCTCCAGATGTGGCTGCGCCTGCTGCAGGCGCTGATAACCGCGCCTACACTACTTTTCCTCGCCGCTCTCACGGCGATGCTGTTGCGTCATCCGGATGTTCCTTTCTACGAAATCGATCGCGTGGCGTTTGTGCTGCTGGCCCTTGGCGTAGCGGGGAGAGCGGTTGTAACGCGGCAGAGGTTCATAGTGATGGAGCGAGCAACCTGGCCGATGATCGGGCTGACTCTGCTAGCCGTTGCCAGCGTGCTGGGACAACCATTCGATAACGAGACCTGGTGCCTGCTGGCGGCGAAATTTATTGTGCCGTTCGCCCTGTTTCATCTCGCCGGTTTGGTATTTAGCGAAGAGTGCCGATTGCGGCGGTTCGAAGTGTTTGCTCTCGTGGTGCTGGCCTATCTGTGCTTCACTTCGATCGCATTTATGGTTGGCGCCAAGGCTTTGATCTTTCCGCGCTTCATCCTCGACGAAAGCCTGGGCTACCACGCCGATCGGGCGCGCGGACCGCTGCTGCAAGCCGTGGCAAACGGGGTCTCGCTGAACCTGCTTGGCGTGCTGGCGCTGCACGCTTTTTTACGGGGAAGGATTCGCGGATTGAAAGCGGTAGTGTTGCTCGGCTCCGTGCCGGTTGCAATTCTGGCGACCATGACTCGTGCGGTCTGGCTTTCGTTCGTGGCCAGCGTCGGAGTTCTCATCCTGCGCTCGAACAACCGGAAGCTTCGGTGCATGTGCCTTGCCGTGGCGTTGATGGGAGCGATAGGCCTGCTCATCTCGCTCAGCTTTGAGGATCAGCGGCGCGCGCTTTCGGAACGCATGTTCGAATCCGGTCCGGTCGATTTCCGCGAGGCCGTCTACGCCGGCGGCTGGCAGATGTTCCTCGAAAAACCCCTCACCGGTTGGGGAGTGAACCAAATGCCTGCGGAGTTGGCGCGACACGTGAGCGGCTATAAGGAAGCGGTACTGTATCCCCACAATACCTACCTGGAACTGCTGGTGGAGCACGGTGTCTTCGGTTTAGCGCTCTACGTTTGGCTGATGTGGGAACTCCTGAGGCTCGGCTGGGCGCCGGTTCCGCGGGATGAAAAAACCAGCCTGCTAAATCATGACTTCCACCTTCTGTGGCCGGTCTTGCTCGGTATCTATTGGGTGAATGCGGCACTCGTCGTCATGAACTATCAGTTTGTGAACGGATTACTCTTTACCCTGGCCGGAATGCTGACTGCGCAGCAGCGGCGCGCGGCAAGGGATGTAGAAGGCAATCCAGACCGTTCTCTCCCCGTATCTTTCGTCGCCAACCATTAAGTTCGATTGCAAGCTCAATTCCTACGATATCTGCACTCCGATTCCATGCTCACAGTCGCTTATCTTGCAAATCAGTTTCCTACAGAGGTCGAGCCGTATGTGGGCGAGGAAATCAAGGAACTCAGACGACGCGGAGTAAAGGTAATTCCAGGCAGCGTGCGAAAGCCAGATGCGGGCTTGCACGGACCGACTGGTGTCGAATCCGAGTCGGAGGTTCTCTGCCTGCAACCGCTGCGGATGCTGATTCTTCTGCGCGCCCTCGGTCTCGCAACATGGCGCTGGAAACGGATTGCCCCTCTTGTGAAGCGCGTGCTCCTGAGCGGAAAGGAATCACCGCAGCGTCGAATGAAAGCCCTGCTACACACCTGGTTGGGAGCCTATTACGCGGTGCTGTTGCAGAAGCGGGGAGTTGATCATATCCGCGTGCATCACGGCTATTTTGGTTCGTGGATCGCGATGGTAGCGGCCCGCCTACTGGGAATCGATTTTAGCTTGACGCTGCATGGATCAGACCTGCTGATCGATGGCGCCTATCTCGATATGAAGCTGGAGAATTGCCAATTCTGCATCACAATTTCGGACTACAACCGCCGTTATATTCTGGAACACTTTCCGGGGATTAATCCCAGGAAAATCATCGTGTCACGGTTGGGTGTAGACGATGTAGTAAGCGCCGAATCTGCAGTGAGGATCTGCAAGAGTGAGCGTCCCTTGACTTTGTTAGCCGTCGGACGCCTGCACGCCGTGAAGGATCACGCATTTCTGGTTCGCGCCTGTGCTCGATTGCGCGAAGGCGGACTCGACTTTCAGTGTTTGATTGCCGGCGAGGGCCCGGAACGTCGGCGTTTGGAATCGCTGATCCGCCAAAACCAACTGGAAGACAGGATCACACTGCTCGGCCACGCCGGCCGGGCGGAGCTGGATGCTCTCTACGAGCGAGCCGACGCTGTTGTGCTTACGAGCCGCAGCGAGGGGATTCCACTGGTTCTGATGGAAGCGATGATCCGGAGCCGGCTGGTGCTTGCGCCCGCAATCACAGGAATTCCAGAGGTCGTCATTCCTGGCAAAACGGGATTCCTCTATGCGCCCGGAGCGTTGGAAGACTTCGTGGCCAGGATCTTCTTCCTTGATCTGCTAATGCGCTCGGAGGATCGCTGTGCTGTGAGCCGGCTGGACTGGATTAGGCACGCGGCGAGATTGCAGGTTCTTCGAAACTTTAGCCGTAGAAAAAATCTGACACGCTTCGCGGAACGATTCCTGCAACTCGTCGCCGACTCGCGTTGTGCAGCCCACGATTCCACACCAAAAAATTTCGCGATGCAGGATTTCGCAACCCAGGATTGGAGCCCCCCGCATGAGGATACTGTTTTGCAACAAATATAACTACGCCTTCAGCGGGACCGAAACCTACCTGTTCGGAACCATGGAGCTGATGCGTTCGATGGGGCATGAAGCGGCACTCTTTTCCATGACCGATTCCCGCGGCCAGCCGACTCCGTACGACCACCATTTCATGCCCCACGTTGATTTCAAAAAGCCGGGAGGATGGATTCACAAGGCGGGATTGGCGGCACACGCGATTTATTCGCACGAGGCGCGGCGCCGCATCCGGGCGATGATCGCCGACTTCCGTCCGCACGTAGCTCATGTGCGGAACATTTACCATCATCTATCGCCATCAATTTTATGGGAGCTGAAAGCGCAGGAGGTCCCAGTGGTGTATCACCTGAACGACTTCAAGGTTCTATGCCCCAACTACAACCTGGTGCGGCGCGGAGAAGCATGCGAGGCCTGCAAGGGCGGCGAATTCTGGAATGCGTTCAGGGAGAAATGCTACCCGGGACGAGGCGAACGGCTCACGCTGGTAGCGGAGGCTTACGTCCATAAATGGCTGGGCACATATCAGAAATGCGTGGATTGTTTTCTGGCGCCCAGCCTGTTCGTAAGAGACAAGTTCGTCGAGCATGGATGGGACCCAGCGAAGTTCGAAGTTCTCTCCCATTTCCAGGAAATCGAGGACATTGCGATGAGTAGCGCAGAAAACGCTCCTCTACTTTACTTTGGCCGGTTATCTCCAGAAAAAGGCATAGACGACTTGTTGCGCGCCATGCAACGCCTGCCGAATCTTCGTTTAATCGTCGCGGGAGACGGGCCGGAGCGCGACAGGCTGGAACAACTCGCTGCCTCGTTAGGATTGGTCAACGTTGAGTTTGCCGGCCACCTGGCGGGAGCCGATCTGAAGCGCGCGATTGCGAACTCGCGCTTTACCGTATTGCCCTCGCATGCTTACGAAACCCTGGGCAAGACCATTCTTGAATCCTACGCGGAAGCGCGAGCCGTGGTGGCCACAGACCTAGGCTCGCGACGGGAATTGGTGCACGCGGGGAAGACGGGACTGTTATACCGGGCGGGCGATGTGGAGCAGTTGGCATCGGCCCTGCAGTTTCTAAGTTCACGTCCGGAACTGGCCGAGAGAATGGGTCAGGCCGGACGGGAGCAGGTGCGGCAACGGCATGCTCCTGAACAACACTATGAGGCCCTGACGAGCTTGTATGAGCGTCTTGCCAACCGAACAAAATCTTCTTTGATCGATCGCCGGCAGGGAAGCAAGCCATCTTCGGCTTTGCCAGCCAGCAATCTGTTTGCGCATGAAAAGTTCCAAAAACCGGGGCTCAAGGTCGCGTTCATTGGTGGTCGTGGCGTGGTGTCAAAGTACAGCGGGATCGAAACGTACTACGAAGAGATGGGCAAGCGCTTGGCAGGCATGGGACACCAGGTCACAGTTTATTGCAGGACATATTTTACTCCGCCCGGCAAACAGCACAACGGCATGCGCGTGGTAAGGCTGCCCACCATCCAGTCCAAACATCTAGAAACCTTGATCCACACCTTTCTCAGCACGCTCCATGTCCTGACACAACCTTGCGACATCGTCCACTACCACGCGCTCGGGCCGGCACTATTCTCCTTTATTCCACGTTTAGTGGGAAAGAAAACCGTGGTCACGGTGCAGGGGCTCGACTGGCAGCGCAAGAAGTGGGGTCGCATCGCCTCTGCAGTCCTGCGCCTTGGAGATCGTGCGGCGGTAAGTTTGCCCAGCACTACGATGGTAGTCTCCCGAACCTTGCAGCAGCACTATTGGAAAAACTACGGGGCCGCGACCTCTTACGTGCCGAACGGCGGCTTGCTGCGGGAACTGCCTTTCCCTGAAAAAATATTTGAATGGAATCTTGAGCCGGGTAAATACATTTTGTTCCTGGGAAGATTTTCGCCAGAAAAAGGTTGCCATCTGCTGGTCGAAGCCTATGAACAGTTGGCGACCGACGTAAAATTAGTAATGGCGGGCGCGTCGAGCTACTGCGATGACTATTCGCGTAACCTGCGAAGCCACGCCAGCGAACAAATCAAGATTTTGGATTGGGTTTCAGGCGAAGCTCTCCACGAACTGCTAACCCACGCGATGCTATTTGTTCTGGCATCGGATCTCGAGGGCTTGTCTCTGGCGCTGCTGGATGCGATGGGCGCGGGACTGTGCGTCCTCACCAGCGACGTTGCGGAAAATCGGGAAACCGTCGACGGTGCGGGATTCACTTTCCGGCGCGGCGACGTTACCGATTTGGCCGACCGCCTCCGCTTTCTGATTGCAAATCCGGCAGTGCGGGAGGCCGCGGGGCAGGCTGCAAAGCGCCATATCCGCGAACATTATCAATGGAAGGACATTGCCACGGAGATTGAGCGAGTCTATTTCGAAATGATGGGTTGGAAGCCAGCCGCAATGCCGGGTAAGAAACCGAACGGGCGGGTATTGGCCCCAGTCCCCGCGGACACGCGAAGAGCAAGTTAAGACTGCAGGTACGATGTTTCCAAGAATGTACTAGCTCCTTACAGAACCGAAGGTAACAACAGCAGGACGGGATGGATCCCGTCCTTTTTGTTTACAATGAACATTCGTTCACAGGTAATGAACTGCAAGTGTGTTATCGGATCCGGAGAACCTCACCATGGAAAACACAATTGTCGTTACGGGTGGGGCAGGTTTTATCGGATCGAACTTTATCCTGCAGCGAATCGAACGTGATTCCGCCTCGGTTGTGAATCTGGATAAACTGACCTACGCAGGCAATCTGCACAACCTGGAAACCGTCGCAAACGAGCGCCGCTATGAGTTCATTCGCGGCGATATTGCAGATCGCAGCCTCGTAAGCGAATTGCTGCAGCGGCGCAAGCCGCAAGCCATCGTGCACTTTGCCGCCGAAAGCCACGTCGATCGCTCGATTCGGGGCCCCGAGGATTTCATCCGCACCAATATCGATGGGACGTTCGCACTGCTGGAAGAGGTTCGAGCCTATTGGGGAAACCTGGCTGAGCCGGAGAAGAAGAGCTTCCGCTTTTTGCACGTCTCCACAGATGAGGTGTTTGGTTCGCTCGGCGTCGACGATCCGGCGTTTTTGGAGACCACGCCATACGCACCCAACAGTCCCTATGCCGCGTCCAAAGCGGCCTCTGATCATCTTGTGCGCGCCTACCACCACACCTACGGTTTGCCCACGCTGACGACGAATTGCTCGAATAACTACGGGCGCTTTCAATTTCCGGAGAAACTCATTCCGCTGGTCATCCTCAACGCGCGCGATGGCAAGCTGCTCCCGGTCTACGGAGACGGCAAGAACGTTCGCGACTGGCTCTACGTGGAAGATCACTGCGAGGCCATCGCAACCGTGCTCGCGCGCGGAGAAGTGGGGCAGACTTACAACATCGGCGGCTGGAACGAGAAGCAGAATATCGATATCGTTGGGACAATCTGCGACATCGTAGATGAGATGGCCGGAAGCCGCGGAGAGCCGCGCCGCAGCCTGATCACATTTGTGAAGGATCGTCCCGGACACGACCGGCGTTATGCCATGGATGCAACCAGGATCGAGCGCGAACTCGGCTGGCGTCCGGCGGAAACCTTTGAGAGTGGAATTCGCAAGACAGTCAAGTGGTACCTGGAGCATGAGCAGTGGGTCCGCGACGTAACCAGCGGAGGCTACCGGCAGTGGATCGAAACCCATTATTCATCTTGAATTCAATCATCCTATGACGCAAGCCTCGAACACGAATTGCAAGGGGATCCTTCTGGCGGGCGGGTCGGGAACTCGTTTGTATCCCGTGACCCACGCCATGGGCAAGAGCCTGCTGCCGGTTTACAACAAGCCCATGATTTATTACCCACTGTGCACGCTGATGCTGGCGGGGATTCGCGACATCCTTCTTATTACAACGCCCGACGATCTGTCCAAATTTCAGGCGCTATTAGGAGACGGCAGCCAGTTTGGAATCCGTTTGCAATACAAGGTGCAGCCCAAGCCGGAGGGAATCGCACAGGCGTTTCTGGTGGGCGAAACTTTTATTGGAAACAGCGCCTGCGCGCTCGTGCTTGGCGACAACATATTTTATGGCCACGATCTAGCCAAGGACTTGCGTGAAGCAGCAAATAAGACGAAAGGCGCGCGCGTATTTGCTTACCCAGTGCACGATCCCGAGCGCTACGGAGTTGTGGAATTCGATGGCGTGGGGCGCGCGCTAAGCATCGAAGAAAAACCCAGCAAGCCAAAATCTCGCTACGCGGTGACCGGACTTTATTTTTATGACGATCAAGTGGTCAGGATTGCGAAGGCGCTGAAGCCAAGTCCGCGGGGCGAACTGGAGATCACCGATGTGAATAAGGCGTATCTCGAGCGCGGCCAACTGGAGGTCGTAGTCATGGGTCGAGGCATGGCGTGGCTGGATACCGGCACGCATGAGTCCTTGATGGATGCGTCACTCTACATTCAAGCCATCGAAAAGCGGCAAGGCCTGATGGTGGCTTGCCCTGAGGAGATTGCCTTTCGCTCCGGTTACATCACGGCGGATCAGGTCGAGAAAATTGGTAACTCGATGAAGAACAATAGTTACGGTGCTTACCTGCTGCAGTTGTTGCGGGAGAAGGTATTCTGATGGATGCAGTCCAGGCAACCGGCCCCGCGATGAATGCGCTAAAAAAAATCCCGACTTCGCTCCCCGGCGTTTTTGTGCTCGAGCCGCGAGTATTCGGAGATGAGCGCGGATTTTTCTTCGAGAGCTACAACCAAAAAATCATGGCGGCAGCGGGCATCGCGGAGAACTTTGTACAGGATAACCACTCCTGCTCATCGCGAAATGTTCTGCGCGGTTTGCATTATCAGCTAAAGCATCCGCAGGGAAAACTTGTGCGCGTCGCCGAAGGCGAAATCCTGGACGTTGCCGTGGACATGCGCCGGAGTTCTCCTACCTATGGCCGCTGGGAAGGCGTGCGGCTGTCGGGGGAGAACAAGCGCATGCTGTGGATTCCCGCGGGCTTCGCGCATGGCTTCCGCGTGATTTCCGAAAAGGCGCACGTGCTCTACAAGGCGACCGATTTCTACGCCCCCGAACACGAACGCACGCTTGCCTGGAACGATCCGCAGCTCAAGATCAATTGGGAACTGGATGGTGAACCGGTCGTATCGGCGAAAGACCAGCGGGGCGTGGCCTTCCGCGACGCTGAAAGCTTCAGTTAAATTCCATGCGAGTCACAATTTTTGGCGCCTCTGGTTTGCTGGGCAAAGATATCCTGCGCGAATGGAGCGGCGACACCCTAACCGGGCTCAGTTCGCGCGATGCAGATATTCGCGACGCGCAGCGCGTGCGGCAGGTGGTGCAGGAAACGCGCCCAGAGTGGATCGTATTGTCCGCCGCCTACACCGATGTGGATGGATGCGAAAGCAATTCTGAGCTGGCTTTCGCGGTGAACCGCGACGGCGCCGTGAACGTTGCCAAGGCGGCGAAAGAAGTCGGGGCGCGGCTATTATTCCTAAGCTCTGATTACGTGTTCGATGGAAAAAACACCGTTCCCTACGAAACCGGAGATGTGCGCAATCCGCAGGGTGTATACGGACGAACCAAAGCTGAGGCTGAGATCAAGCTGCTGGAGTTGATGCCGGATTGCTGCATCGCCAGAACGTCGTGGCTGTTTGGAACTGGAGGGAAATGTTTTCCCGACACGATTCTAAAACTGGCCGCGACGCGACCCGCGCTCGATGTGGTCAATGACCAGCGCGGTTGTCCCACGTATGCGGTCGATCTGGCACGAGCGATCACGCAACTGTGCCGGAAGAACGCGAGTGGAATCGTACACGTGACCAACGCCGGAGATTGTACTTGGTTTGAATTTGCCCGCGAGATTGTCAAGAGTGCCGGACTTACTACAAACGTGCGGCCGGTAAGCAGCCAGCAGATGGCGCGGCCTGCGCCCCGGCCCGCCTATTCAGTTTTGTCGCCGGCTCGTTTGCAGGGCTTTGGAATTGAAATGCCTTCCTGGCAAGATGCATTGCGGCGCTACCTGGAACAGCGACCAAGCTGACCAGCGCAGAGATTGCCTCGCCTCCGGCCGCCCTGCTACGATTGCCGGGGTCCCGCCTGGGAATCTCGTGAAAATAATCCAGAATTATATTGATGGCCGATTCGTCCCGGGGAAGCGCGATTTCGCGGACGTGAATCCAGCAGATGGGATGGCGATCGCGCAGGTCGCTGAAGCCGGCGAGGTGCAAGTCGATGAAGCTGTACACGCCGCTCGGCGTGCATTGCACGGAGAGTGGGGACGGCTCGGAGTCCGCGAACGCGCGGCGCGACTACATCGAGTCGCGGACGCAATTGAAAAACGCTTCGATTGCTTCGTTCAAGCCGAAGTTGCCGACACCGGCAAACCGGTCTCCCTCGCTTCGAAGCTCGATGTCCCTCGCGCGGCCGCAAATTTCCGAATTTTCGCCGATCTGGTGAAAATGTCTGGCCTGGAATCTTTTCAGACGGAGACTCCAGACGGGACCAGCGCTCTGAACTACGCGGTGCGCAAGCCATTGGGTGTCGTCGGCATAATTACTCCGTGGAACCTTCCCTTGTTGTTACTCACCTGGAAAGTCGCGCCGGCATTGGCATGCGGCAATGCCGTGGTCGTGAAGCCCTCGGAAGAAACTCCAGCCACAGCCACTCTACTCGCCGAGGCGATGCGGGATGCTGGAATTCCGAACGGCGTCTACAACGTGGTGCACGGCTTCGGGCCCGGGTCGGCGGGAGAATTCCTGACCCAGCATCCGGATGTGGACGCGATTACATTTACCGGCGAATCAAAAACCGGCGCGGCCATCATGAAGGCTGTAGCGTCTACGGTGAAGCCGGTTTCATTCGAGCTGGGTGGAAAAAATGCGGCGATCGTATTCGCAGATTGCGACTTTGAAGAGGCGATGAACGGATTATCCGACGCAGTGTTTCTGAATACGGGGCAAGTGTGCCTATGCGCGGAGCGCGTTTATGTGGAGCGGAAAATCTTCGATGCATTTGTCGCGGAGCTAAAACGGAAAGCGGAGAGTCTGCATCCCGGTTGGCCGAGCGATCCAACGACTAACCTTGGACCGCTGATTTCTGCCCAACATCGCGAGAAGGTGCTCTCTTATTATCGACTGGCACGCGAAGAAGGCGCGACCGTCGTGACCGGAGGAGGAGTCCCGACATTTGGCGACGAGCGCGATAACGGTTTCTACGTGCAGCCAACCATCTTTACCCGACTTGCAGAATCGGCACGTTGTGTGAAAGAAGAAATCTTTGGACCGGTGTGCCACATCACGCCATTTGATTCAGAAGATGAAGCGGTTGCCATGGCCAATGACACGAAATACGGCCTCGCGGCGTCAATATGGACCAGTAACCTTAAATGTGGCCATCGCGTGGCGCAACAGATGAATGTGGGCATCACCTGGGTGAATTGCTGGTTCCTGCGCGATCTTCGTACGCCGTTTGGCGGAGCCAGACTTTCTGGCATCGGCCGTGAAGGCGGAATGCACTCGCTGAATTTCTATTCTGAATTGAACAATATCTGTATTCGGCTGTGATACTCATAGATTCATCCACGAGAAGTTGAAAAATAAAGATGCGCGGAACGGAAAGCAAAGTCGTCGAAGGCAAAGCGACCCCGCGGGGAAAGTATCCGCACATCAAGCGTGCCGGCGACTTTTTGTTTGTCTCCGGCACCAGCGCGCGCCGCGCCGATGACACGATTGCCGGCGCAGAAGGCGATCCGATGGGTGTAGTACGACTTGATATTCGGATACAAACGCGCGCTGTGATCGAGAATATTCGCGACATTTTGCAGAGTGCGGGAGCGCAACTGCAAGATGTAGTGGAGATTTCCACGTATCTCGTTAACATGAATGATTTCGCCGGCTACAACGAAGTTTACGGAGAGTTCTTCGATTACAACGGTCCGGCGAGAACGACGGTCGCGGTACATCAGCTGCCGCACCCGCATTTGCTCATTGAGATCAGAGCTACGGCTTACAAACCGCTGAAATAGGAGGCACGATGGCGTCCATCAAGAATCTGAAGGCATTCAATTTTCAAGCATGGATCGGAGAGAACAAAGAGAAGCTTAAGCCTCCCGTGGGAAATGCGCAGGTATGGGAAGATGGCGAGATGATTGTGACGGTGGTGGGAGGCCCGAACCAGCGGCGTGATTATCACGACGATCCGACGGAAGAATTTTTCTACCAGCTTAAGGGCAACATCTCATTGCGCATCATGGAGACGCCCGGCAAGCCGCCACTCGAAGTTCCGATTAAGGAAGGAGACATTTTTCTTCTGCCCAAGCATCTTCGCCATTCACCACAGCGCCCCGCTGACACCATCGGAGTAGTAGTTGAAGTGCCGCGCCCCGAAGGCTCTCTGGATGCTTTTGAATGGTACTGCCCGAACTGTCACCAATTGATCTATCGCGCGGAAGTGCAGCTGAAGAGCATCGTCAAAGATCTGCCACCTCTGTTTGAACAGTTCTATTCGAGCGAGAGCCGGAGAAAATGCAAGCACTGCGGTACGGTTCATCCCGGCAAATGAAAATGCAAGTCCGCGATATAAAAAATCATTGATATGCAAGTCAGCGATATGCAAACGATCGATATTCACAATCATTTTTTCCCCAGTTCATGGCCCGACCTTGCGGCGCGCTATGGCACACCGAACTGGCCGTGGATCAAGCATACTGAGCCGGGGAAGGGCGAGATCATGGTAGGGGACCGATTTTTCCGCCAGGTTTACTCGGCGTGCTGGGATCCGGAAATCCGGCTCGCGGAGATGGACCGCGACGGCGTTGACATGCAGGTTATTTCCGCCACGCCGGTGTTGTTTGCGTATGATCGTCCAGTGGAACATGCGCTCGATTGCGCGCAGCTATTCAACGATGCAGCGCTTGAACTTTGCGGCCGGGGCAAAGGCCGATTGAAATCTTTTTGCCAGGTGCCTCTACAGGATACTGACGCCGCTTGCCAGGAATTGACTCGATGTATGCGAGCCGGACATCTTGGCGTGCAAATTGGCAATCACGTTGGCAACAAGAATCTCGACGATCCCGGCATCGTAAGGTTCCTTCAACACTGTGCGGATGAAGGCGCGACGGTGCTCGTCCATCCCTGGGATATGTTTGCACCGGAGCGCATGCCAAAATATATGATGCCGTGGACGGTCGGCATGCCGGCAGAGACACAACTCTCAGTAGTGGCGATGATTCTGAGTGGAGCTTTCGATCGCCTGCCGAGCACCCTGCGCATCTGTTTCGCGCACGGCGGCGGAAGTTTCGCGTTTCTGCTGGGGCGGTTGGAAAACGCCTGGCATCATCATCCGGTGGCGCGCGGTGAGTGTCAACATCCGCCCAGCCACTATCTCAATCGGTTCTCCGTAGATTCTGCGGTGTTCGATCAGCGCTCATTGCAATTTCTTGTTGAAACAATGGGAGAGGATCAGGTGATGCTCGGTTCGGACTATCCGTTTCCGTTGGGCGAAGAGCGCGTGGGATCGCTGATACGCCAAAGTAATTTATCGCAGCCCATCAAGGCCAAATTGCTAAGTGGGAACGCAAGCCGGTTTCTGCAAATCAACGCCGAATCTCACGAAGCCAATAATAATGACAAGGCCAGCGCTCTCGTCTCATCGCCGATTACGCCTCAGCCTGGGCAGCTCACCTACAGCTCATATCTGAGAGTTCCCGAATTGCTGAAGTTGCAGCAGCCACAATCGTCACCGCAGCACCACGATGAGTTGCTATTTATTTTGGTGCATCAGACCTACGAGCTATGGTTCAAAGAATTGTTGCATGATCTCGATGCCGTGGTGGCGAACTTGCAAAGGGCTGGTGCTGCTGCTCCACAATCGCGTGACAGAGTGTATGAGGCGGCTCGGCTGTTACGGCGCTGCACAGAGATCACGCGGGTGCTGGTGGAGCAGTTCACGATTCTGGAAACGATGCTGCCCACGCACTTTCTCGCATTTCGCGGCTTACTCGAGCCCGCCAGCGGATTTCAGTCCGAGCAGTTTCGCGAGATTGAATTCTTGTGCGGTTTGAAGGACGAGAAAATGCTGCGCTATCACCGGCCCACACCGGAAGCTCACGCAAGTTTGAAGCGCCGCTTGGAGGAGCCCTCGCTGCGCGACGCTTTCTTCGGAGCGTTACAGGCGATGGGCAAACTCGCGTCGCCCGCCGCTGGTGCAACTGACCGGGAACAATTCGAAGCCCGAGCCCGCGCCGTACATGCGCTTTACCAGGATGAGCATCATCATCGCGACTGGATCGATGTGTGCGAGCGGCTGACCGAGTTTGACGAACTGGTTGTGAGCTGGCGGCTGCGCCACATCCAACTGGTCGAACGCATTATCGGAATCCGCATGGGGACGGGCGGAAGCACAGGAGCTTCCTACCTTAAGCTGACACTGGATAAAAAATTTTTCCCGGAATTGTGGGAGGCGCGGACGCTGCTGACCGAGTAAAAGTTTTATTTCGTTCCTCGAAAGCCACTGCTCGTCGAATCTTCAAATGAAATCCGCACCTGACAAAATCACACTGATCGGCGCCGGCCTGAACGGTCCTCTTCTCGCGATTTTGCTGATGCAGCGCGGATTTTCAGTCGAGATCTATGAACGGCGTCCCGACATGCGGCGAGTGCGCATGAGCGCAGGACGGTCCATCAATCTTGCGCTCTCGGTTCGCGGAATTCACGCGTTGCAGCAGGCCAACCTGTGGGAGCGCATGCGGAGCATCATCATCCCGATGAAGGGACGGATGATGCACTCGATTGCGAGGGAACTGACCTTTCAGCCCTATGGAAAAAATGAAGCGGAAGTCATCAACTCGATTTCCCGCGCGGAGCTGAACATCGCGCTCATCAACGCTGCTGGGGAGCAGGGCGCGACCATTCATTTTAATCAGCGCTGCATGGGATACGATCTGAAGACCGGCGCGATGCTTCTCCGCAATGACGATACGGGCGAGGAGACAGCGCATGAGACCGGCGTAGTGATCGGCTGTGATGGGTCAGCATCTGCGATTCGGACTGAGATGCTCAGGCTGACCCGCTTCAATTTTTCTCAGCAATATCTGGACTACGGCTACAAAGAGCTGACCATCCCTGCCGGCTCGAATGGCCAGCACCTGCTGGAGACGTACGCTCTGCACATTTGGCCGCGGGGCAATTATATGCTGATTGCATTGCCCAACGTTGACGGCACGTTCGCCTGCATTTTATTTCTGCCATTTGAGGGCGCAGATAGTTTTGCCAACCTGACTAATGAGGCGGATGTGCGCCGCTTCTTCGAGGCGTATTTCCCGGACGTTGTTCCGTTGATGCCGCAACTGGCCAATAACTATTTTGCTAATCCAACCGGCGCAATGGTTACGATCAAGTGCTCGCCTTGGCATGTGGAGGAAAGAACGCTGCTTCTCGGAGATTCGGTTCATGCGATTGTGCCATTCTTCGGCCAGGGATTGAATTGCGGATTTGAAGACTGCACCTGCCTGGTGGAGTTGCTCGACCGGTACGGTGCGGATTGGCCGCGGGTGTTCGCGGCGTTCGAGAACGAGCGCAAGGTCAACACCGATGCCATCGCGGATATGGCCATCGAGAATTTTACGGAGATGAGAGACCGTGTCGCGGACTCGCGGTTCTTGTTGCGGAAGAAAGTAGAATTAGCGCTCGAAGAAAAGTATCCGCAACTCTTCGTGCCAAAGTATGCGATGGTTACCTTTCATCGCATGCCCTACTCCGTTGCCCAGTCGCGCGGCGCCGTTCAGGATCGGATGCTGGCGCAACTATGCGAGAACATCAATTCCGTCGAAGATCTCGACTGGGCCAAGGCGGAGCAGTTGATCCGTCGCGATCTCACGCCACTGGAGCTGCGACCGTGACCGACATCCAATTTCATCCCGAGTTTCAATCCGGTGAAGATTTTGCGGCCACGATGGATGAACGAGATCCCCTGAAAGAATTCCGCGATCGCTTCTTGTTTCCCAGGAGCTCAGACAGAGGTTTCATTTATCTGTGCGGTCATTCGCTTGGGCTGCAGCCAAAGACAGCAGCTGCATATATTGAGCAGGAGTTGAAAGATTGGGCCCAGCTTGGCGTGGAAGGCCATTTTCACGCAAAGAATCCGTGGATGCCTTACCACCGGCTGCTCACGGAACAGACTGCAGAACTGGTGGGAGCGAAGCCCGTCGAGATCGTGGTGATGAATTCACTCACCGTGAATCTTCATCTGATGATGGTTTCGTTTTATCGACCCACACAGGCGCGGCACAAAATTGTCATCGAACGCGGGGCTTTCCCTTCCGATCAGTACGCAGTGCAGTCGCAGATTCGTTTTCATGGCCTCGAACCGGCGAGTTCTCTAATCGAGTTGACGCCTCGGCTGGGTGAGTTCTGTCTGCGCGATGAAGACATCGATGCAGCCATCGAGCGATCGAAAGATGAAATTGCATTGATCCTATTGGGAGGCGTGAATTACGCGACTGGTCAGGCGTTTGACATGGCTCGCATCACCCGCGCGGGTCACGCGCATGGCTGTGTGGTTGGTTTCGATTTGGCGCACGCCGCCGGAAATTTGCAATTGAAACTGCATGAGTGGGGTCCTGACTTCGCCGTGTGGTGCAGTTACAAATATCTGAACGGCGGTCCGGGATGTGTTGGCGGTTGTTTTGTTCACGAGCGGCACGCGCAAGCCTGGGACTTGCCTCGCTTTACAGGCTGGTGGGGACACGACGAGGAGGCGCGATTCAAGATGGGCCCGGACTTTCGAGCGATGTCCGGCGCGGATGGCTGGCAGTTGAGTAATCCCTCCATTGTCAGTCTGGCTGTTTTGCGTTCGTCCATGGATATTTTTCACGAAGCGGGAATGGAGCGCTTGCGGGCAAAAAGCGTTTCATTAACTGGCTATTTGGAATTCTTGTTAAATCAGAAGGCGTCTCCAAAATTTTCAATCATCACCCCTCGCGAAAAAGAGCGTCGCGGGGCGCAGATCTCCATCCGGGTTCCTCACAGCGGGCGGCATTTGTGCGAAAGGCTGATCAAAGAAGGCATCTTCGGTGATTGGCGGGAGCCGGATACTTTCCGGGCAGCACCCGTGCCTTTGTACAACTCCTTCCAGGATGTTTACCGATTTGTCCAGCGATTCACGGCTGCAATCGGCTAGGATTTGTAGTTTCTTTTTATCTGCTGGCGCCATTACTTCGGTAATGTCTCTGTAGTCTCACCGCGAACATACACTCTAAATGTGAGCTTTATCTCTGTGCGACGACCGAGCAGGGAGACAGGAATCGTGTGCGCGGTGGTGTGCGCACAGGTCCTCGTATCTCTTCTGGCCCCGCGCGGTCCTGGACTAACCGCTTTCGGCGATCTGACGCAGTGTGTTTTGCTGTTCTTCGCAACGTTATTCACTCTTCCGAACATTCGAACCAGTTATAAAAGAGCCCGGCTGTTCTGGGTTCTTATGGCGGTCGGTTGCGGGATGTGGCTCTGCACCCAGGTTCTGTGGACTTACTTCGAGGTCTTCCTGCGCCAGGATGTGCCGAACCCATTCGTCGGAGACGTGGTTCTGTTCCTGCACATTGTTCCCATGATGGCGGCGTTGGTGATACAACCGCACATTCAACGGGACGACCACTCTCTTCGGCTGGTATCGCTCGACTTCTTTCTTCTCCTCATCTGGTGGCTCTACCTCTATCTGTTCGTCGTGATCCCGTGGCAATACGTTTCGCCGAATGAAGCTGTCTACGGCCGCAGCTTTGACCTGCTCTATGCCTGTGAGCAGATCGTTTTGATCGTCGGGGTCGGCCTGGTTTGGAGGCGTAGCCACGGCTTCTGGCACTCCATTTACAAGAAGCTTTTCAAGGCCGCGGTATTCTACAGCGGAGGATCGATTCTCGCTAGTGTGGCCATTGATTTCCATCAGTACTATACCGGCAGTCTCTTCGATGTTCCGCTGGTGGCCGCAATTGCATTGTTCGCAGTGGTAGGTTTCGCTGCGCGTGAATCCTCACACGATCAACCCACGGACTCGGAGCCCAGCCATACCCACAGCATGTGGACCGCACGCTTGGCGACGATGGCCGTATTTTCCACGCCGCTCATGGTGGCATGGGCAGAGTTTGGAGGAGGAGCGCCAGCGCGTGTGCGTTCCTATAGGTTGTTTTTGACGGTAGCGGCGATGCTCTTCATGGGTCTGCTGGTGCTCCTTAAGCAGCACTGGATGGACTGGGAGCTGCTCCACTTGCTGCGACTCTCTCGCGAGAATCTCGATGAGATGTGTAAGTTGAAAGATGAATTGGAGAATAAAGAACAGAGTCTTCGCTGGCACAGTCTCGAACTGCAGCGGAAGAATCTGGAACTGCAGGAGATTTCTTACACCGATGCATTGACAGGCGTATGGAACCGCCGCTACCTCGAAGAAATTTTGACGGCAGAAGCCGGACAAGTCCTGCGAAGCTACGAGAGGGTTCAGGGCAACGACATTCGTAAGTTGGACCATCGCGATTTGATCTTTCTCATGGTTGACATGGATTTCTTCAAGCAAGTGAATGATCTGCATGGCCATCCCGCGGGTGATCGATTACTGCAATTGGTATCGGAGCGTCTGAGCAAAGTCGTGCGCAAGTCCGATGTTCTGGTTCGTTGGGGAGGGGAAGAGTTCCTGATCATGTCTCGCTCCGCGGACCCATCCGGTACGCCTGCGTTCTGCGAACGCATTCTGGATATCCTGGCGTCGGAGCCTTTCGATCTGGGACACGGGGTTCATGTGCGAAAGACTTGCTCCGTAGGATGGGCCTCTTTCCCGTGGTGCCGCCGCAATTACGAGGCGGTTTGTGCCGAAGAAGTCATCGAGCTTGCGGACGCCGCGCTCTATCGAGCAAAAGCTGCCGGGCGAAATCAGGGTATAGGAATTTTGCCTATGGATGATGGATCCGTCCTAGCTGCGTCGGCGATCACACTGCAAGCTCTCCGAAATGACGACGGCGTTCTCACGCGTACTGTGAGAGTCCCAAACCCCGGCTTCAAAGACCTTGGCCTCGTCGATGCCGAACCGAAAATTCCCTCCAAACGACTAGGCAACTGATTCCTCCGTACCCTGACGATTGTCATCCTGAGCGAAGCCGTTTTTCGGGCGTAGCGAAGGATATCAGTCTCAACCGGCCCAGCGCGTAAGCCAAACTGCACCTGCCTTTTCGCTGATTGACCGCAAGCGCAGTCCAAATAAATCCAGCGCCCGCCTTGCAGGTTCGCGGCGTTGGCACTAAAGTTGAGATCACGCTTTTCGAGGACAAGAACTCAAGAACCTTAACGAGGCACATTCGACGATGAATACAAAATCTTCTCTGCGCAAAACGGGCCTGCGCCAGAAAGCGCAACTGATGTCCCCATCAGAAATCGAGCGGACGCTAGTCCGCCTGGCTTACGAAATTGTGGAGAAAAATGGAGGAGTTGATCGTCTGGGTCTGGTGGGAATTCGTCGTCGCGGCGTCCCTATCGCAGAGCGTCTGGGCAAAATCATCGCCCGCATCGAAAATGCCGAAGTTCCCGTTGGCACATTGGACATCACTTTCTACCGGGATGATCTTTCGACCGTCGGACCGAAACCAGTGGTGCATCAGGGCGAGATCGGTTTTTCGATTGAGGACAAGAACATCGTTTTGGTCGACGATGTTCTTTTCACTGGCAGGACTACACGGGCCGCTCTGGACGCCCTGTTTTCGCACGGCAGACCGAGAAGGGTGCAGCTATGCGTGCTGATCGACCGCGGACACCGGGAACTGCCGGTAGAAGCCAGCTTCGTCGGCCGCAATGTTCAGACCACCATGAATGAAGTGATCGAGGTCAAGCTGACGGAGATCGACGAGGCGGAAAAAGTTTTGCTGATGGAAAAATAAGATCGATGAGCGACTAACACGTCGGCGAAAAATAATGGACGGTGGCCAAGGCCACCGTCCTAAGTTTTTGGCACGTCAAACTATGCAATCTTGGTCTACGCAATCTTGGTGCAGATCGCTTTAGTCTGGGTGTAAAGGTTAAGGGCATCGTGTCCCATTTCGCGGCCCCAGCCGGATTGCTTGTATCCGCCGAAGGGCAGCGCGGCATCGAAAATGTTGTAGCAGTTAATCCACACCGTGCCTGCTCGCAGCTGCTCCGCCATGCGGTGAGCTTTGCCGATGTCCCGCGTCCACACGGCTGCGGCTAGGCCGTACTCGCTATCGTTGGCGCGGGGCAGAATTTCTTCGGGATCGTCGAAGGGCATTGCCGCAACCACGGGTCCGAAGATTTCTTCTCGCACCACCTTCATGTCTTCGCGGGTATCAACAAGAATCGTGGGCTCGACGAAATAGCCCTTGTCGCCTTTCTTATGCCCACCAGTGAGGGCCTTCGCGCCTTCCGAGAAGCCGGCTTCCAGATAGCCGCAAACCCGGCTGAGCTGTTCCTCGGAGACAAGCGGTCCCATGCTCGTTTCCGGGTCGAGGCCCGAACCGAGGTTGATTTTCTTCGCTTCCTCGGCGACGCCTTCAACAACTCGGTCGAAGATCGGCTTCTCAATATAGAGGCGCGATCCCGCGCAGCAGCATTGACCGTGATTAAAAAAGATCGCGCTGGCCGCGCCGGGGATGGCAGAGTTGAGATCCGCATCTTTGAATACGACGTTGGGAGATTTACCACCAAGCTCCAGCGATACTTTTTTCAAGTTGCCCGCGGCAGCGTGCACGATTAGTTTTCCAACTTCCGTGGAACCGGTGAAGGCTACTTTATCCACGTGCGGATGAGCGGCCAACGCGGCGCCAGCGGTCTCGCCATAACCCGGCACAATATTTACTACGCCCTCTGGGAAGCCAGCTTCCGTAATCAGTTCGCCGAGACGCAGCGCCGAAAGTGGCGTTTGCTCCGCCGGCTTCAACACTACAGTGCAGCCGGAAGCCAGCGCTGGACCGAGTTTCCACGCAGCCATCAGCAGCGGGAAATTCCAGGGGATAATCTGCGCTGCAACTCCCACCGGCTCGCGCAGCGTGTAGGCAAGATACTTCGCTCCCGGCGTGTAGGGGACCGAGATCGGAATCGTATTGCCTTCGATCTTCGTAGCCCAGCCCGCCATGTAGCGGAATAGATCGACGGCCAAAGGCACATCGGCAGCTCTCGCAATCGTAAGAGGCTTGCCGTTGTCGAGGCTCTCCAGATAAGCGAACTCTTCGGTGTGCGCTTCCAGCAAGTCGGCGAGCTTCCAGATCAGGCGTCCGCGTTCGGATGCAGTCAACCGCCGCCAGGGGCCTTGATCGAAGGCTTTGCGTGCTGCCTTCACAGCTTGCTCAACGTCTTCACGATCGCCTTCCGCTACCTGTGCCAGAACCTCGCCGGTCGCGGGATTGTAAGTGGGAAAAGTCTTGCCGGAAATGGAGTTGACCCAATTGCCGTTGATCAACATTTTGCGGGGTTTGTCGATGAAATCAGCTACCTGCGGATGAATCTGAGGTGAAACTGCGATGCCCATATGTCCTCCCTAAATCAAGCACTCAAGATCAAACACAAACGTGGTGAGGTGACGCTAAAGATGCCGGGCGGAGATGACCCGAATATGCTAGTCCCGACTCAAAACAAAAGCAATTCCAATGGGGCGGAATGAAATGCGCTCCGCTGAATCGAATCTCAGAAAAACCGCAGAATCGCTGTTCGGGGGTTTACAATGGCGCACGCCTAAGCTGTGTCATAGCGGAATGCTTCTCAATCATGCCCAAGAAAAAGTTGCCTGCGGACATACAAGCAAAACTATTGCGGTCCGCTAAGAAAGTCATGAAGAACGCGCATGCACCGTACTCAAAATTTCGGGTGGGCGCCGCTATTCTCCTCTCGAACGGCGAAATCTTCTCCGGCTGTAATGTGGAGAACTCTTCGTTCGGGATGACTAACTGCGCCGAACGAACGGCGATTTTTTCGGCGGTTGCGCAGCTTGGGCCCAAGATCGATATCTGCGCCGTGGTTGTAACCAATGACCAAGGCGTTCCCTGTTCGCCTTGCGGCGCCTGCCGTCAGGTCATTTACGAATTCGGCCGCGACGCAACCATCTTTTTTCAAGGGACCACGGGGCCGAAGCAGGCTCACATTACCGAGCTTCTTCCGGAAGGATTCCTCCTCCAGTGAATCCCACGCCAGTTGCAGAACAAACGTTCCGCGCCATCGATGTGATTCGCAAGAAGCGTGATGGCGGTGAATTGTCTCGCAGCGAAATCGAAGCGCTGGTGGATGCATACACCCGTGGCGATATTCCCGACTATCAGGTTTCAGCCTGGTTGATGGCGGTGGTGCTGCGGGGCATGACTCGAGCTGAAACTGCGGCGCTGACCGATGCCATGCTGCGCTCGGGAGACGTGCTCGATCTCTCGTCGCTTCCTGTCAAAAAAGTCGACAAACATTCGACAGGCGGGGTGGGTGACAAAACTTCGCTTGTGCTGGCGCCGCTTGCAGCGGCGGCGGGAATCGTAGTTCCCATGATCAGCGGCCGCGGCCTAGGGCACACCGGAGGCACGCTCGATAAGCTTGAGGCCATTCCCGGCTTCAATGTGAATCTTTCCGTCGCTCAATTTCGCAGCGTGCTTGCGACCTGTGGTTGCGCGATGATTGGCCAGACCGCGGAAATCGCTCCCGCCGATCGCAAACTTTACGCGCTGCGCGATGTGACTGGAACCGTGGAGAGTCCTTATCTTATCTGCGCATCCATCATGAGCAAGAAACTTGCGGAAGGAATCGATGCGCTCGTGCTCGACGTAAAGACTGGTTCCGGCGCATTCATGAAGAATGAAAAAGACGCCGTGTTTCTCGCCGAACTCATGGTGGAAACTGGAGAGCGGATGGGAAAGCATGTCGTGGCCCTGATCACTGACATGGATCAGCCGCTGGGATGCATGATCGGCAACGCGCTTGAAGTCGTCGAAGTGGTAGAAATTCTGCGTGGAGGTGGACCCGAAGACTTGCGCCAGCTTTGCCTCGAGCTTGCCGGTTGGATGCTGCATCTCGGCGGAGTCTCCACTTCAGTTGCCGATGGAAAGAAGCAGAGCGAGAAACTGATCGCCTCCGGCAAAGCGCTCGACAAGTTCCGCCAGATGGTGGAACTGCAAGGTGGAGATCCGCAATCGATCGACGATCCGAAAAGACTGCCTCAGGCACGGTATACAATGGTCCTTTCCAGCCCGAAAGACGGGTATCTCGCATCTCTGCAGTGCGAGCAGGTCGGCACCGCGTGCGTGATTCTGGGCGGTGGCCGCGAACGCAAAGAAGATTCAGTCGATCCCGCGGTGGGAATCGTGCTGCATAAAAAAGTCGGAGACACGGTTTCAACGGGTGAGCCTCTCGCGACGATTCACTACAATGCAAAGGCGCTCGCGGCTCGCGCCCGGCAACTTCTGGAAGAGAGTTATAAGATCGCTGATTCAGCTCAGCGCGAGAAAAGGCCGTTGATCCATCGTGTGATTGGAAAATCCGGAGAGAAAAACTGAATGGGACGCTTTACTGGAATCCTCGGCCTTCTGACCATGTTGGTGTTGGCTTACGCGTTTTCGACCAACCGCCGCGCCATTCGTCTGAAGACCATTGCCTGGGGTTTAGGCTTGCAGTTTGCCTTTGCAGTTTTGGTGTTGAGAATTGACGCCGGCCGCCGGCTTTTTCAGAAAGCGGGCGATGTGGTGAGCCGGTTGCTCAGTTATTCCTTTGTCGGTTCACAATTTGTCTTCGGCGATCTCGGGAAGCAAGGCTCCCATCTCGGCTTCTATTTCGCGTTTCAGGTGCTGCCGGCGATTATTTTCATCTGCGCGTTTTTCGCGGTGCTCTATCACTTTGGCGTCATGCAGCTCATCATCAAGCTTGCCGCCTGGATCATGACCAGGGTGATGGGCGCGAGCGGCGCGGAATCGCTCAACATCGCGGCCAGCATTTTCATGGGACAAACGGAAGCGCCGGTGACCATCCGGCCGTTTCTGCCTGACCTGACACGCTCAGAACTCATGACCGTGATGACCAGCGGCATGGCCCACGTCTCCGGCGGAATCATGGCCGCATACATCGCATTCGGAATCGAACCCAAACACTTGTTGAGTGCCGTGATCATGACCGCCCCCGGTACATTGTTAATGGCGAAGATGCTCGTGCCCGAAACTGAGCAATCGAAAACCGCCGGCAAAGTTGTGATGCCCGAAGGCGAAGCAGAAACCGAGAAAAATGAAAATCTGCTCGGCGCGGTTGCGCGTGGAACCACCGACGGCCTGCACATGGCTTTGAACATCGCCGCCATGCTGATCGCGTTTCTGGCGCTGATCGCGCTGGCGGATGGCATTCTTGGTGGAATTCATCACTGGGCGACTTGGGTTCCAGAAAGTCTCGAAAAAATCTTCGGCGTCGTCTTTGCCCCAATTGCGTGGGTGATTGGCGTTCCCTGGCACGACTGCGGTGTGATTGGAACTCTGCTCGGTACTCGAATGGTGTTGAACGAATTGGTGGCATTCTCCATGCTCGGGCCCATGAAGGCGGCGCTTGATCCGCGCTCGTTTACGATAGCGACCTTCGCGCTCTGCGGCTTCGCCAATCTCAGCTCCATTGGAATCCAGATCGGCGGCATCGGAGCGCTTGCGCCCAACAAGAAGAGTGAACTGGCGCGGCTCGGCATTCGCGCGATGCTCGCCGGAACCATGGCGAACCTGATGTCGGCATCCATCGCGGGTATGCTTCTATGAATCATTCATCGCATACGTATTAGAAAGGATTTTTTTCCTGTGAAGTTTCGGACTGCATCGATTCTGATTTCGTTCGTCTGTTTTATTTTCACGACGAATGCGCTTACACAAATCTCGCCCAAGCGCGTGATCATCGACACCGATCCTGGCACTGACGATGCCATGGCCATCATCCTCGCTCTGAATTCTCCAGAGCTGAAAGTGGAAGCGCTGACGGTGGTTCCCGGCAACGTGGATGGGCGGCAGGGATTGGAAAATGCGCTGAAGATTGTTTCTCTGGCCGGACGCTGCGACGTTGCAGTCGCCGGCGGAGCGCAACATCCGCTGAATCAGAAGCTGATTACTGCGCAGTTCTGGCACGGAAAAAATGGTCTGGCCGACGTCGAACTGCCGCCTACGAAATGCAAAGCCGATCCCCGCTTCGGCCCGGACCTGATCATCGAAATGGTTCACAAGTATCCGCACGAGATCACGCTTATTCCCGTGGGGCCGCTGACTAACATCGCGCTTGCCGTTTCAAAAGATCCATCGATTGCATCTCTGGTGAAAGATATCGTCATTATGGGTGGCTCGATTACCGGGGGGAACGTCAACGGAGCCGCAGAGGCCAACATTTATAACGACCCTGAAGCGGCGCAGATTGTGTTCAATGCCGGCTGGATGGTGACCATGGTCGGCTCCGATGTAGGCGAGCGGACGCTGATCACGCGAAAATATCTGGTGGAGTTGCAATCGTCGCACGGACCGCAAAGCGACTTCATCGCCAAGATTGCCGACTTCTATTTGAATCGCAGCGAGAAGAGTGGATACAGCGGGGCCGCAATGTATGACCCTCTGGCGGTGGGTACTGCTATCGACCCAACTCTTGTCACTCTCAAAGAAATGCACGTCGATGTCGAGACCAAGGGCGAGTTTACCCGCGGAGAAACCGTGGCCAACCGCATGGGCTCAAACGAAAACAATGTTTTGCACGGAGACCATTACGAGATCGAAGGCGTTGTCGAATTGAAGCCGAATGCGCGAGTCTGCGTGGCCTCCGATGCCGATCGATTCCTGAATCTGTTTATCAGTCGGGTTAAGGGAAAGTAGAAGTTGTTCGAAAATGCTTGTCATCCTGAGCGGAGTCGAAGGGGACCTATGTATTTTTGTCTGCAGCGAGGAAACTGCATATAGTCTGCACGGCAAATTACGCCGTGCAGGATGACAACAGCAAACTATCCGTTCGCCCGCGCCACCAAAAGAATTGCCAGCCCATAAAACACAAACATCAGCGTGAGATAAATCCTTGCCCGCGAACCCGACCCTGCAAATTCCTTCCACGCCAGCACTCCCCACAGTGCTGCTACCATCGGCGCGGATTGACCGATGGCATAGGAAATCGCGAAGCTGGTCGACTTGCCAGCAACCACATTGAACACCGTTCCTGTTCCCCATATGATCCCGCCCAGCAATCCCAGCAGATGCCCCGAGGGAGCGGCGCTGACAAATCCGCTGAGTTTAACTGGTTCGCCCACCAGGGGCTTTCGCATGAAATACAGATTCCAGATGAAGCACGACAACAGCGCGCCCAGCGTCAGAAACACAACGGAACTGTAGGGTGTGAGCGCATTTCCCCGCGTGGTGCCATAAGTGGTGAATGGACTCCACAATCCCATCAATACTCCGGAAACGATGCAGGTTACGATGCTCTTGCGCGAAACCGACCGCCCCGCGCCGATCAGACTGCCATACGCCTTGCCGTCAAGAATCACCGCAATCAGTGCGCAGGCCACACCACCTGCCAGAAAAACTAAATTGCCTTTTGGCTGCAGAATGTAATTGAGCAGTGTCCCCACTACCAGAGCAATTCCAATCGATATCGGAAACGCGACGGCCAGCCCCGACATGTCGATCGCTGCCACGAGGAGAAGATTGGCCAGATTAAAAATTGTTCCACCGATGAGAGTGGAGATGATGTTCGAAGTATCCGCCACATGGACATTATTCAGAAAGCTGGAAGAATTATTTCCCGTGCTTCCCATCGTGAAGGCGAGCACCAGCGACACGAGAAAAATACCGATGGCATAATCCCAATAGAAAAGTTCGAAGCGATAGCCCTTAACGCCCTTGTAGGTGTTTGCCCATGAGCCCCAGCAAACGGCGCTCGTGATCATCATCAACAGCGCAATGCTCAGACTCGAGGGTGTGAACATTCATTCTCCTTGACCCAGTGTAAGAGTTAACGAAGTGTAAAAGCGAAAACGTGTAACTCTACTCTTCTTGCCTTCACAGAACAAGCATTCGGAGGAAAAGTGCCGCGCAGGCAAACTCCGGCAAGTTCCGGCGAACTATCCGTTCACCTGCGAGTAAGTGGCGCGCCGCAGAAATTCGCCCTGCCCCGCGCGTCCCAAAAACTTGTCCGCTTCCACCACAACCCGCCCGCGAGACAGAACCACATCCGGCATGCCCGTCACCTGAATGCCTTCAAACATCGAGTAGTCGACGCGCATGTGGTGAGTCTTGGCGCTGATTGTGTGTTTGCGTTGCGCATCGAAGATCACAAGATCAGCGTCGCTCCCAACCGCAATCGTTCCTTTGCGCGGATACAAGCCAAATAGCTTCGCCGGAGTCGTAGAAACCAGCTCGACGAATCGATTCACGCTGAACCGTCCCTGCGCGACGCCGCCGGAGTAAATCAGGCTCATGCGATGCTCAATGCCTGGGCCGCCATTCGGTATTTTCGTGAAGTCATCGCGCCCCAGTTCTTTCTGCTCTTTGAAACAGAATGGACAATGATCCGTAGAGACCACCTGAAGATGATCCCGCTTGAGCCCATTCCAAAGTTTTTCCTGATGCCACTTTTCGCGAAGCGGTGGCGTGAAAACATATTTCGCGCCTTCAAAATCCGGAACGTCAAAATTTTCAATCGAGAGATACAGATACTGTGGACAAGTCTCGGCATAGACCGGCAGCCCGCGGTCGCGCGCTTCGCGAACTTTTTCGAGAGCCTCACTGCAACTTAAATGCACAATGTAGATCGGTGCGCCCGCCATTTCCGCCAACGCAATCGCACGGGACACAGCTTCCGCCTCCGCCGTTGTGGGCCGGGTCAAAGCGTGATACTTCGGCGCCTTCTTTCCCTCGGCCAGCGCCTGCTGCACAATCACGTCGATTGCGCTGCCGTTTTCCGCGTGCATGCAAATCAGGCCGCCGTTTTTCGCCGTAGTCTGCAACGCCCGAAAGATGCTGGCATCGTCAAGCATGAAGACGCCGGGATAGGCCATGAAAAGTTTGAAGCTGGTCACGCCCTCGCCAACCAGAGAATTCATCTCCTGCAGTTGACCGTCGGCGATGTCGGTAACGATGCAGTGAAAGGCGTAATCACAAACCGCTTTCTTAGCGGCTTTCTCCATCCAAGTGTCGAAAGCTTTGCGCAACGGCTGGCCTTTGTACTGTATGGCGAAATCGATCAGTGTAGTCGTTCCACCGAATGCCGCCGCCCGCGTGCCGGTTTCAAAATCGTCGGCGCTGGTGGTGCCGCCGAAAGGCATATCCAGATGCGTGTGCACATCGATGCCTCCGGGGAAAACATATTTGCCGGCGGCCTCAATCACCTTCGTGGCGTTCTGTCGAGGAATATCTTTTCCGATCGCCACGATTTTGCCATCCGCAATCGCAACGTCGGCCACATACGTGTCCGCCGCAGTCACCACGGACCCGCCTGCGATGATCGTGTCAAAGCCCATTAGTCCTCCCGTTGTCCTGCACTATCGCTCTCCACATTGGCTTGCACCATTGGCCGAGATGAATAAAGAATTCTATGCTAAACTGCCGCACTTCACTCCCGCATAATTCCAGGAGTGACGAAAAGCGAGTAACGAAAACGAGCGATGAAAGGGGCTGTGCCATGCAGTTCGGCATTACGCTAAAGCCAGACATTTCGGTTGAGCGCATTCTCGGCTTGACTCGCCAAGCCGAAGCTGCCGGTTTCCAATACGGATGGATCTTCGATTCGCATGTCTTGTGGAAGGAACCGTACCCGTTGCTGGCGCTCATGGCAGCGAGCACGCAGCGCATGCGCTTCGGCACCTGCGTGACCAATCCTGCGGTTCGCGACCTCACGGTGACGGCCAGCCTGTTCGCAACACTGAATCTGATTTCCGGCGGCAGGATGGAACTCGGCATCGGACGCGGCGATAGCTCAAGACGCGTGCTCGGCAAGAAGCCGGTGAGTTGGTCGCAACTGGAAACGGCAGTAAAGATTTTTCGCGATCTCACCGCCGGCCGCGAAATTGAATACGAAGGTCAACCCACTCGCCTCACCTGGGCCGAGGTTTCTCCGAGAGTGTGGATCGCGGGGTATGGACCGAAGGTTCTGCACATGGCGGGTCGGGTTGCCGATGGAATCATTCTGCAGTTCGCCGATCCTGATTTGATTTCCTGGTGCCTCGGTTTTGTAAGAGACGGCGCTAGCGCGGCGGGACGAGACCCGAATCAAATCGAAGTAATGGCAGCAGCGCCGGTTTGGGTTTCTGACGACCTCGCTGTAGCGCGTGAACGCGTTCGCTGGTTCCCAGCTCTCGTTTCCAATCACGTGATGGATCTCATCCGGCAATACAAGCCGCAAGACCTGCCCGCCGCACTTACTTCGTACGTGCAGGACCGTGGCGGTTACGACTATCTACACCACTGCGTGGTCGAGAGTGACAATGCAAATTTTGTTTCTGACGAAGTGATCGATCGCTTCTGTCTGGTCGGTCCGGTGGAAGCGCATCACGAGAAACTCCGCAAGCTGGCCAGCGTAGGCGTCACGCAATTCAATTTGTATTTAATGTGCGGAGACGAAGAACAGAGTTTGGAAATCTACGGGCGCGATGTTCTGCCGGCGTTTCAGAGAACCGCGAAGAAGTAACGCTGGGGCTTACAAAGCTGTTTACGAAGCTGCCATCGGCGCGAGCACAGCTGGACGGTAAAATTTCATCATCGCGTAATAGACTGCAAACGAAACCGCGAAACCTACGAACCAGGAATAATCGTAGAGCACACGCACGGACGGTACTGCTAATCCGATGAGCGCCGTCCCCGCTCCCAGCCCCAGCGCAATCACCGCTCTCCAGTTAAATCCGCTGGAGTACTCGTAAATTCCACCGCGAAGATAGAGATCGTCCAGCCGAAGAACACATCTGCGGACAACGAAATAGTCGCAGATCATGATGCCCGCAACCGGCCCAAGAAAAGCGGCATAGCCCCCCAGCCAGCCGAGAATGAATGTGTTGTAATCCGCGAGCAGCTTCCACGGCATCAAGGCGATTCCCATAAAGCAGGTGATCACGCCGCCGGTGCGGAAACTGATTCGCCGAGGCCACAGATTGGAAAAATCATTTGCTGGCGATACCACATTGGCTCCAATGTTGACGTTCAATGTTGCCAGCAAAATCGCAATCAAAGAAATCACCACGGCAACCGGTGAGTGAAAGCGGCTGAGCAGTTGCACCGGGTCTGAAATGGCTGTCCCGTAAATCACAACCGTGGCTGACGTCACTGCGATGCCTATGAAAGCATAAAGAGTCATCGTGGTCGGCAAAGCCAACGCTTGTCCGATGACCTGCTCCCGCTGGTTTCGAGCGAATCGTGTAAAGTCAGGAATATTCAGTGAGACCGTCGCCCAGAAACCGACGGTTCCGTTCAGCGCGGGAATCAGAAACTTCATGAAGTCGGCGAAGTTTGTGAACCGCGAAGGCGCGGCCAGCATAGGACCGAAGCCGCCGGCCGCGTGATACGCCCATCCCAATAGCAGCAACCCAACTCCCAACAATACCGGCGCACTGATCCCTTGCAGAATGCGGATGTATTCAATCCCCATCAGAATCACAGCGAGGTTGATGAGCCAGAACAGAAGAAAGCAAACCGCAGTGGCGTACTGAAAATTTCTCCATCCCGGCGCGAGCGTCGCCAGCAGTGTGCTGATCGCTTCGCCGCCGATCCAGGTTTGAATCCCGAACCATCCGCACGCGACCAGCGCTCGCAGTACAGCAGCCACGTTGGCCCCCAACACTCCAAATGACGCGCGCGCCAACACCGGAAACGGAACGCCGTACTTGGCTCCGGGATGCGAGTTCAGCAGCATCGGAACCAGAACGATGAAGTTGCCGATAAAAATCGTCATCACCGCTTGCTTCCAGTTCATCCCACCCTGAATCAAGCTCGCCGCCAGCATGTAGGTGAGGATGTTCACCGACATCGAAATCCACAGCGCCGCGAAGTTGTACGTACCCCAGTGCCGGCGCGCAGCATCGGCCGGCGCAAGGTCGGCGTTGTAGAGAGGACTGGATTCGATTCGAGATTGGAGCGAAGAAGGTTTGCTTTCAGTCATGAGCCTGAGATCGATTTGCGACGAGACTGCAACAACTCTCCGCAACGCCCGTGCTTCAGTCCGCAGCCGCAGCTTCCCCAGTTTGCGCGGTGAGCGGTCCATAACTCTCCGGACGGCGGTCGCGAAAGAACTGCCACACTTTGCGCACTTCCGCGATCATGTCGAGGTCCAGGTCCGCCACTACGACTTCGTCTTTATCGCGGCTCGCCCGGGCAATAATCTTTCCCCGCGGATTGCAGAAATAACTCTTGCCATAAAATTCCCCAATACTCCACGGCTTCTCAACACCAACGCGGTTAACTGCGCCCACAAAATAGCCGTTAGCCACGGCATGCGCGGGCTGCTCCAGTTCCCACAAATATTCCGAGAGCCCGGCAACGGTTGCAGAAGGATTGAACACAATCTCCGCGCCGTTCAATCCCAGAATGCGCGCTCCCTCCGGAAAATGCCGGTCGTAGCAAATGTAAACGCCGACCCGGGCATATTTCGTTTCAAACACCGGGTATCCGCCATCACCCGGAGTAAAATAAAACTTCTCCCAAAATCCAGGATGGCAATGTGGAATATGGTGCTTGCGATACTTTCCAAGATAGCGTCCGTCGGCGTCGATCACGGCGGCTGTGTTGAAATACACTCCCGGCATCTGTTCTTCGTAAACCGGAACCACAATCACCATGCGATGCTTCGCTGCGACCTTTTGCATCAAGCGTACCGTCGGGCCGTCAGGTACCCGCTCGGTTAGCTCGTACCACCGCGCATTCTGCTCGGCACAAAAATAGGGACCGTAGAAAAGCTCCTGCAGACACAAAATCTGCGTTTTCTTCTTCGCAGCCTGTTCTATCAACTTCAGGTGCTTGTCGATCATTGCTTTTCTGATCTGCGCAAGAGGACGTTCGGTGCTGAGTTCGTTTCGCGCTTGAATCAAGGCACAGCGCACTATTCGAGGCATAAGATGCGACCTCCAAGGAACGCAACTATAGCAGAAAACTCCTGCGGAGAACCCCTGCGCGCCGCACCTTTTCAGGCTTCAAATGCGGCGTTGTAATTACGCACCGCACCTGCCGTACAATAAGCACGGTGTTAGACGAACACAAGAAACGCTTCCCGGTTTCCGACAGTGCAAGTGATGGTGAGCCCATCGCCACGCTCGTCGGGCGGCCTCTGCTCTCCAATCGCGGGATTCCCCTGAATCTCGATTGGGTGAAGCAGGTTCGGGTGAACACAAGCGCAGTCGAGCGCAGAGCGCAAACGCATGTAGCGCGGCGAACTGTGAAGAAGGAGTGGCAAGCCGCGTGGCATCTGCGCGCGATCACGTGCATGGATCTCACCACGCTTTCCGGCGACGATACCGACGACCGTGTGCGCCGACTATGCGCCAAGGCGCGGCAACCGATTCAACGAGAACTGCAAAAAAAGTTGGAGATCGAAGAACTCGAGATCAAAGTGGCGGCCGCCTGCGTCTATCACCGCTTCGTTGAAACTGCGGTGCGTGCGCTAGCAGGCACCGGGATTCGAGTGGCCGCCGTTTCAACCGGATTTCCTGCCGGCCTGTCTCCCGTAGAGGAGCGCGTTGCCGAGATCCGTCGCTCGATAGAAGCCGGTGCGGATGAGATCGATATCGTAATCACACGCGCGCACGTTTTCGGAGGTAGATGGCAGGAGCTGTACGACGAAGTTGCCGAATTCAAGCGAGCCTGCGGCAATCATCACATGAAAGCAATTCTTGGGACCGGCGATTTGCTCACGCTGCGCAATGTGGCGCGCGCCAGCTTTGTCGCGATGATGGCCGGTGCTGACTTTATTAAAACTTCCACCGGCAAAGAATCCACCAACGCCACGCTTCCAGTTGGATTCGTGATGACGCGCGCTATTCGCGAATATGCTCAGGAAACCGGCATGGCTGTGGGTTTCAAGCCGGCCGGCGGCATTCGCACGGCCAAGCAATCCACGGAGTGGTTGGCCCTCATGAAAGATGAGCTCGGAACGGATTGGATGCAAGCCGACCTCTTTCGCTTCGGAGCCAGTAGTCTTCTGAACGACATCGAGCGGCAATTGGAGCACTACGCGACAGGCCGGTACTCGGCGGATTATCGCCATCCGATTGCATAGCGAGAGATCGAACATAGAGATTGAGGAAAAAGAAAAGCCACGCAAAAGAAATGAGCATTGCTGAAAAATTTCTCACCATGGAATATGGTCCGGCGCCCGAGGATCCGAAGGATGCGCTGCTCTGGCTCGAGCACCATCACCGCCGCTTCGGCCACTTCATCGGTGGCGCGTGGCGCGAACCGGCCGATGGTGTGTACTTCGATTCCACTGATCCTTCTACGGGCGAGAAGATCGCATCCGTCGCGCAGGGATCGATTGCGGATATCGATGCCGCCGTGCAGGCTGCGCGCAATGCGCTTCCGAAGTGGCAGGCTCTCACGCCCAATGTGCGCGCCCGCTATCTCTACGCCTTGGCGCGGGCGGTGCAAAGACACTCTCGCCGGCTGGCGGTGCTCGAAACGATCGACAACGGCAAGCCAATCCGCGAGAGTCGCGATATCGATATCCCGCTCGTCGTTCGTCACTTCTACCATCACGCGGGATGGGCGCAATTGCTCGAAATGGAGTTTCCCGGCTACACCGCCTGTGGAGTGGTAGGGCAAATCATTCCGTGGAATTTTCCTCTACTCATGCTGGCGTGGAAAATTGCGCCAGCACTCGCCACCGGAAATACCGTAGTCCTCAAGCCCGCGGAGTTCACTCCGCTGACCGCGCTTGCTTTTGCCGAGCTCTGCCAGGAAATCGACCTGCCCGCCGGAGTCGTCAACATCGTCACCGGCGATGGTTCTTCCGGCGAGGCTCTGGTGAAGCACGCCGGCGTCGATAAAATCGCGTTCACCGGATCCACGGAAGTAGGCCGCGCGATCCGCGCTGCAACCGCCAAGAGTCACAAAAAGCTCTCGCTGGAACTCGGCGGCAAGTCCCCCTTTGTAGTTTTCGAAGACGCCGATCTCGACAGCGCAGTCGAGGGCCTGGTGGATGGCATTTGGCTTAATCAAGGACAGGTCTGCTGTGCCGGTTCGCGATTGCTGATGCAGGAGAGCATTGCCGAAACTCTGATCGAGAAAATTCGCGACCGCATGAACACGCTTCGCGTCGGTTCGCCGCTCGATAAAGCCGTTGATATTGGCGCCATCGTTGCGCAGGTTCAACTGGACCGCATCCATCGCCTCGTAGATGAGGGAGTTGCGGAAGGCGCAACTTGCTGGCAGCCGGAGATGGAAATGCCGTTACGTGGACTATATTTTCCTCCCACGCTGCTAAGTAACGTCCATCCGACCTCGGTGGTCGCGCAGCAGGAGATTTTCGGTCCCGTGCTCGCAGCCATGACGTTTCGCACGCCCGCCGAGGCGGTGGAACTTGCCAACAATACTGTCTACGGTTTGGCGGCCTCCGTTTGGAGCGAAAGCATCAACGTGGCCTTGCAAGTCGCGGCGCAGATCAAAGCCGGTGTGGTGTGGGTGAATTGCACAAATTTGTTCGACGCCGCGTGCGGCTTCGGCGGCTATCGCGAGAGCGGCTACGGCCGCGAAGGCGGCAGGGAAGGCCTGTTTGAGTATCTCGAACCATCATGGTTTAAGAGCGCTCCTTCGCTTCCCGCTACCGCGAGCGTGCCCACCGATTCAGCTGATACCGATTCGACTGATAATGGCGAGCAACATCCGCCAGATTCAGCCATCGACCGTACAGTGAAACTCTACATCGGCGGCAAGCAGGCAAGACCCGATTCCGGCTACAGCTTCGAAGTGCGAGGCAAGCATGGCGAACTGCTCGGAGAAGCGCCGCTCGGCAATCGAAAAGATATTCGCAACGCCGTCGAAGCTGCGCGTAAGGCTGTCGCCTGGTCTAAAACGACAGCGCACAATCGCGCGCAGGTTCTCTACTACATGGCGGAAAATCTCTCGTTGCGCCAGCAGGAAATCGCCGCGCGGCTGGCTGCGGTTGTCGGAGAAGCGCAGGCCGGCAGGGAAGTCGCAGCCAGCATCGAGCGAATATTTTCCTACGCCGCCTGGGCCGATAAATTCGACGGCGCGGTGCATAACCCTCCATCGCGGACGATCGCAATCGCAATGAATGAGTCGATCGGAACCGTTGGAATCATTTGCCCGCAAGAATCCCCTCTGCTCGGCCTGCTCTCTCTGGTCTTGCCGGTCCTGGCGGCGGGAAATACAGCTGTCGTCGTGCCCTCGGAACGATACCCGCTTATCATCGGAGATCTCTACCAGGTGTTCGACACCAGCGATCTTCCCGGAGGCGCGGTGAATATTGTGACCGGCCAACCCTCACAACTGCTCAAGACTCTCGCCGAACACGACGACGTGGATGCCATCTGGTGCTTCTCGGACGAATCAAGCGCGGCGGCAGCGAAAGCATATTCTGTCGGAAATCTGAAGCAGGTATTTACCAACGAAGGCCGTGCCATCGACTGGTTCGATGCCGCGCAAGCTGAGGGTCGATGGTTCTTGCGACACGCGACACAGGTGAAGAACATCTGGGTTCCCTACGGCGAGTAATCGACATCGATTGCGTTGACACAATCCCGCGTGCCAAATAGACTCGGCGATCACAGAATTCTCTAAATAAATATGGCTCGGCGCCCTCGAATTGCAGTGGTTGGCAGTGCCAACGTCGATCTCACAACTTTCACCGATCGATTTCCAAAACCCGGAGAAACCATCTTCGGGCAGGCCTTCCATCTCGGCTTTGGAGGCAAAGGCGCGAATCAGGCCGCCGCTGCGCGTCTCTGCGGCGCCGATGTCTTCATGGTGGCGCGCGTTGGCAATGACCTGTTCGGCCCGGCGACCATCGAGAACTTCAAGAAACTCGGCATCGACACAACTCACGTCAAACAGCTCGAAGGTTTATCCAGCGGAGTCGCGCCGATCTTTGTTGAACCCAACGGGCAGAATCGGATTTTCGTCGTCAAAGGTGCGAACGATGCGCTGAAGCCGGCCGATGTGGACGCTGCCGCGGAGATGTTGAAAACCGTGGACTGCATCGTCCTCCAATTTGAGATTCCGCTGGAAACGGTTTACTACACGGTCGCGTTCGCGCGTAAGCACGGCATTCGCTGCATCCTGAACCCGGCGCCGGCGCAAGCCGTCGAAATGCACGCGCTGACTGACCTCGATTACTTCGTTCCCAATGAGAGCGAGTCCGAGACCATCACAGGAGTTTCCGTCCGCAATGTCGAGGACGCCAGGAAATGCGCTGAGAAACTTCTGGCCGACGGCATTCGCCGCGTGATCATTACGCTCGGAGCCAACGGATCGCTGCTCGCGGGCCAAGGCGTAAGCGAGCACGTGCCTCCGTTCCCCGTAAAAAGCGTCGACAGCACGGGCGCCGGCGATGCCTTCATCGGCAGCTTCGCCGTATTCCTCGCGGAAGGTGTACCGGAGCGAGAAGCAGTCGAGCGCGCCAATCTGTATGCCGGACTTTCGACGACAGGGATCGGCACGCAAAAATCTTTCTATGATCGCGCGCGTTTTGATGCGGAGTGGGCTGTTCAAGGCAGAGGTTAGCGCGGCCGAGCTCTGTTATGTTATTCGTGAAAAATCAATCTGCAAGGCGATCGAACTTCGTACGGAACTTTGCTCAAAACCTTGTTCCAAAAGAGCTTTAAAAATAGCAGTGAATATTTCGCTAATACCGAAAATTCTTGACTTAAGAAGTAGCGGCCATTTATAAGGCCGTTCTACGGTTCTAATCACTCCAACTCAATCCGGAGCCAATACTCCGTTTGCCATTCGGTGTGGGGCCGCCGAAAAAAGGGGTTTTAATGCTGAAGCTGAATAAGAGGGCGCTGTTCGCGGGAGTGATTTGCTCCTTTGTGCTTTCCATTTGTCCCACCCTGTACGGTCAGGCAAACGGCAGCTTCACTGGCACCGTCTCCGATAAAGCCGGCGCGGTCGTTGCCGGTGCAACCGTGCATGCCATTTCGCAGGACACCGGTCTTTCCCGCGACGCCCAGACCGACGATTCCGGCCACTACCTCATCCCCTTGCTGCCGGTCTCGTTCTACCGCATTCGAGTCGAAGCCCCGGGTTTCCAGACCACCGAACAGAAAGACATTCGCCTCCAGGTCGATGAGAGCCGCGAAATCGATTTCGCCCTCGCGCCTGCGTCGGTTTCGACCTCGGTCGAAGTAACCGCCAATGAAGTAGCTGTGGAAACAACCAATCCCACGCTCGGGCAGGTGATCACATCTGAGGAAGTTGCCGACCTCCCGTTAAACGGCCGCAACTTCACCCAGCTCGCCACGCTCACGCCGGGCACAACCTCGTCCACCAGCCCGGTCAGCTTCTTCACCAGCGCCGCCAGCAGTGAGGCCGCCACGCGCGGCTCCTTCTCGCTTTCTTCCGGCGGTTCGCGCGAACAGGAAACCGACTGGCTGCTCGATGGCAACGACAACAATCAGCTGGACGAAGGCGGAATTGCGATCTTCTCCTCGATCGACGACATCCAGGAGTTCAAAGTTCTCACCTACAACTACTCCGCGGAATATGGAGAGCGCGCCGGTCCCACGGTTTTAGTGACGACGAAATCAGGAGCGAATCAGTTTCACGGATCGCTCTTTGAATTCTTCCGCAATACCTCGCTCGATGCCACTCGCTATTTCTTTACGTCCAAACAGAAATTTAATTTGAATCAGTTTGGCGGATCGCTCGGCGGCCCGATCCGAAAGGACAAAACATTTTTCTTTCTGGATTATCAGGCCAAAATGCAGAGGGAAGGCGAGCCCTTCACCGGCTTCGTTCCAACCACCGCGATGACCACGCCAGATGCCAACGGCAACTACAATTTGAGTACCAATCCGCTCGGCTTGACATCACTCAAAAACCCATACGCGACCGGTACGGAACCTACGACGTTGCTGTGCTCGAACTCCACGACACCCGAACCGGTGCTTGCCGATGGCAGCCAAGCGCCCGGCGGTACACCATGCGACATTATCCCCGCAGCCCTGATCAACCCAATCGGCGCCAAGGTAATTCAGCTATATCCGGCTCCTAACGCGAATCCCGCTGGTGGCTTCAATTACTCCAACCAGCCGGTCCGGAAGCTCAACGAGGGAACCTGGGATGCTCGCCTCGATCACAATTTTTCCAGCAAGGATTCCGCATTCGCCCGCTTCAGCTACGATCAAGCCACCAATTTTGTCCCCGGCGGCTCGCCCACGTGGTCGGAAGCCAACGCCTTCGGTAGCAACCAGCACATTGAAAACCACGGGCGCAATGTAGTAGTAACTGAAACCCACGTATTCTCGCCAAACTTGATCAACCAGGCCACCGCCGGCTTCAACCGCATCTTCAACCACATTCTTTCGTATGGCGACGGAACCTGCGAAGCGGCTGTTCTCGGCATTCCGGGCGCCGATCTCGCCAGCTCGTGCGATGGCGTCACCGGCTACCCCGCCAGCCTGAATCAGTCTCAGCAGGAGTGCGAAAGCTGCGGCCTTACTTCGTTCCAGATGTCCGCCTACTTCTCCGTCGGCGATCGCGGATATGCTCCCTATCAGGGTGGCACCAACGTTTACTCCCTCTCCGATACGCTCGACTGGATTCACGGCAAACACGAAATTCGGAGCGGCCTGGTCTTTCGCGCCGAAGAAATGAATGTAAGAAACAATGCATTCCAGGATGGCTACATCGTAAACGTGGGTTCTGCAACCGGCGACAACATGGGCGATCTGCTTTTGGGCAGTCTTGGCGTCTTCGCGGCCCACGATCAAACTTTCCTGGGCGCGACCACAGGCCGGCGCTGGAAGTTGTTTCGTCCCTTCGTGCAGGACAACTGGCGGGTTACCAACAATTTGACTTTGAACCTCGGATTCGCGTGGGCCATAGCAACACCCGAAACTGAAGAAGCCAACCGGCAGGCGAACTTCGACGTTGCCAGCCTTGACTGGTTTGTGCCGAAAGGTAGCCCCGGGATAAGCGGCTGCACGAATTGCATCGCAACAAATGGGGCTGTCGGCATTCAATTTGACAAAACTGCTCTGGAGCCCCGCATCGGATTTGCGTGGAAGCCCATGGGAAGCGAAAAAACATCGGTCCGCGGCGGCTACGCGATCTTCCACGATTCCGCATGGAATCAAGGCGGCCAGGGATTGTGGCAGAATCCCCCGTATTACGCGGAAGTCGATCCTTGCACTTTTTGTTTGGCCTACGGCAGTGCTTATGGTTCGTTAACGGATGGTTTTCTCTTGCCAGCCAACACGCCCACGAACACGAATCCTTCTGCGATTAACGTTGATGGAGGAGCCGGAGCAGTTTACAACGCTCCCGTGAATCCCCAGACCTACACGGGAACAATTCAGTCCGAGAACCGCAACTTCAAGCAAGGAATGGTGCAGCAATTCAATTTGAATGTTGAGCGCCAGTTGCCGGGAAATGTGGTGCTGACAGCCGGCTACGCCGGCTCCCGCGGCGCGCACATCCTGGTGAGTCAGCTGAACGAAAACCTTTCCTCGCCCAGCGCCTGCGGAGTGGTCCAGGGTTACAACGTAGGCTGCAACTTTCCGTCGTTCCCCTACGCAGCACCCTTTCAGAGCGTCGACACTAACAATAGCATCGGCGCCTCCCGTTATGATTCTTTCCAAGTCAAGGCCGAGACCAAAAGCGCGCGAAATGGGCTCTACGCTCTGATCGGCTACACCTATTCCCGCAATTTCGATTCCGGACTGACTGACGGCCTCGGCACTAACCCCGGCGCAATGTATTACCCGCTCCCCGGCTTCAACAAACTGGATTGGGGCCTGTCGCAGCTTAACCTCAACGACAGTTTCACCGCCAGTATTCTCTACGACCTTCCCTTCGGCAAGGGCAAGAAGTTCGGGGGCGACTGGAGCGGAGCCACCAACGTCATCCTGGGAAATTGGCAACTGGATTTGATCGAGAGAGCGACCTCCGGCTTCCCGCTTTTTGTGGTCGATAGCGCCGATGAGTCTGGTGTTTTCTTCTCCTACAATGGCAACACCTTCCAGCGTCCGAACCAGGTGGGCGATCCTAACCAAGCCGGCAACGAAGGTGGCCAGACCGGCTGTCCCACGCAGGTCCACACACTGCAGCATTGGTTTAACCCTTGCGCCTTCGCGCAGGCTCCGACTTTCGTAATCAATCAGGGCACGCCACAACAAACCACGGTAGGCGAACTCGGAACAGCCGCGCGCGCTCCGGTTTACGGCCCCCGTTATGTGAACTCGGATTTCTCCGTGATCAAGGATTTTCCTCTGTCCTTCCATGAAGGCATGGGCCTGCAATTCCGGGCTGAGTTCTTCAACCTCTTCAACCACGCCCAGTTCTACCTGGATGGTGTTGGCGGCACGGGAGAGCAGGACATAAATACTCCCTCTAGTTTTGGCGTGCTCAACAACACGGTAAACAACCCGCGTCTGATTCAATTCGCGCTGAAGCTGAAATTCTAAGGCAGCGATTAAACTTTTCGGTCAGACTGGATCGAACCAGTCTGGCTTTGTCATCCTGAGCGTAGCCGTTCTTCAGCCGGTACTGTCATCCTGAGTACTGTCATCCTGAACGGAGCCGTTCTTCAGGCGCAGTGAAGGATCTCAGGCTTAACCGGCCCGACGCGTGAGCCAAACTGCAACTGTCCGCGCAGCAGAACCTGGATAGCCGATGAACGCTCGCAACGTTACTCGAACCGCGCTGTTCCTCCTGCTCACACTGAGCCTAGCCTCCGCACAGCGCCGCAAAGTGATCATCAACGAAGACTGCTCCGGCCCCGGCGGCAGCAATATGCAAACGCTGCTGGTGATGATCCAATCGCCGCAGGTTGAAGTGCTCGGCATCACAATCGTCAGCGGAGATCAGTGGCGCGACGAAGAGGTCGCACACACGCTCCGCCTCCTGGAAATCATCGGCCGCACGGATATTCCCGTGGTTCCGGGAGCCGCGTTCCCGCTGGTGCGACGCCGTGATGAAACTCTGCTGTGGCAGGAACGCTACGGAAAAGTTGCCTACGCCGGTGCGTGGGACGATCGCTGGTGGCACGAGCCTTTCGTTGTGCCGCCGCTGCCCGAAGGCCAACCCACTACCAAGCCCATCACCGAAGACGCTGCTCACTTTCTAATCCGGATGGTGCGCAAGTATCCGCACGAAGTCACGATTTACGAAGGCGGCCCCATGACCAACCTTGCACTCGCCATCTCGCTCGATCCGCAATTCCCAGAGCTGGCGCAGGAATTGGTTTTCATGGGCGGAAGCCTAAGTCCGCAGACCGACAACCCCGAGTTCGCTACCAATCCCCGCCACGAATTTAATTTCTGGTTTGACCCGGAAGCCGCAGCGATTGTTTTGCGCGCACCCTGGGAAAAAATCGTCTGCACGCCGACCGATATTTCCATCAAGACCCACGTAACGCCCGCCATGATGAAGCAAATCGAAGCCAGCGGTACGCCGCTTGCCCGCTACGTCGCGCATTTCGCTATGTACACTCCCGGCGCAGACATCATGTGGGACGAAATCACGGCCGAAGCGTGGATCGATCCAACTCTGATCACAAAACGTGAAACTCGTTACATGGCTGTAGACCTCGACCGCGGCGCGGGCTACGGCAACACCCTAACCTGGACTGAAAAAGACAAGCCAACACTCGCCGCGCAGCCAGTCGAGATTCAGGTAGATCTGGATTTGGAAAGGTTCTACCGAATGTTCGTCAGCTTGATGACTGCGCCAACTCCCGCCGCGCGCTGACCGACAACGATTAGGCCGACAATGGTCGATTTCGAGCGTCTATCGCGGCGGCGATGCAGGCGTTTGATCCCGCAACTCATATACAAACTGCTGCAGTTCGTGTCGCTGGCGCTCGCGTTCTTCTTCCTTTTGCTTCGAAACCTGCGTATAAACCTGCAGCTCTGCTTGCGCCTTCGAAGTCTCTCCCGCTTGCCGGTAGGCTCGCACTAGACGATAGTGCGCCTCTTCCAGATGCGGCGTTGCCGCAATCGCTTGTTCATAAGCAGAGATCGCTTTGGAAAAATCCTTTTGCTCCGAATACAAAACACCGAGCTGCAAATAAGCGAGGCCGAGCTTCGGGTCAAGCTGGACGGCCTTCTCCAGCAGAGTTTTCACCTGCACTAGGTCAGCACCATCCTCCGACGATTTGCGCCGCTTCCAATTCCAAAAAACAACCGCATAATAATAATTGGCCAGCGCATTCTCCGGTTGTAGTCTGACAAACCTCGCGAGCCTTTCCACTACGGCCTCTGACTGAGTCTTCTCAGTCGCCTGCATCTTTCCCAAGAACACATAGGGAGTAGGATCTTCGGGATTCAGGTCCGAAGCCTCGCACAAATGCTGAACAGCCTGGTCGTAAGAGCCGTCAGCATACCAAGCCGCGCCCAGGCCGGCCAGCATTCGCACGGAATGCGGGAACATTCGATTGCCCTTTGTGAAAACTTCGAGGGCTGGTTCCGCCGCGCGATGGAGAAGAAGTTCCGATCCCCAATCGAAGAGATTGGACTCACTCGGATTCAGTTCGGCCGCGCGCTGATACTCTCTCACAGCCTCCAGCGAATCGCCGCGTTTCTCGTCAGCCTCTGCGAGCAATCGGTGCCGTCCAGCCTCGTCATCTTCCTTACCCTGCGGATCCTGCTTCAACGAAGCCGTAGCCCGCGCCAGAGCCTCGCTGTTCCTCACCGTCACATCGGAGCCGTGTCCGCCAAGATTGGTCGTATCAGTGACGCCCGCCACGGTGAAATGTGGCTCGTCAAAAAACTCCGGCTGTCCCGTGGAAGACTTCGGTGAGGCGGATGCCTTTGCCGGTTCGAGAGTCAGGTCAATCGCTTTGGCTTCTTTTTGTCCTAGAACAAAGGGACTCGAAGTTGCATCGCTATAGCCAGCCATCTCTGCGCGCAACGTATAAGCCCCCACGCGAACCGCAGAGAAACGATAAGCTCCCTTTGAATCGGTGTGCGTGGTAAGCATTCGGGAATCTTTCGCCTGCAAGTACACACTAGCCCCAGCAAGCGGAGTATTGCCCGAACGCACGATCCCTTGCACGCTCGCTTCTCCGGCAGTTTCGAGCCGCGCACCTGTCGCCGCTTCCTGAATCGATCGCGCGTCCCCCGAAACGAGAGCAAACAACATCATGCCCACCATCAAGCAGATTGTGATGCCAGAACATCCGGATTGATTAGGGGTGGCGCGAAAGCGACCCATAAGAAAGAATCACGAAGGAAGCAGAATCAAGTGCGCGTTGGATCGGTATTCTAGTCGTTCGAACCGCGGTCCGCAATCGGCCGCCCTGCTTGTCGAGCGAGAATATCTATGTACGCTTCTCCAATCAGTTGCCCTTCGTCGATTCCAAACTCGGAAAGCAACGCGGCCGCGATAGCTTTCCCTTCAACGTCAGTCTGCTCCGGCCAGAGCACCACTTCGAGTTCCAGAAAATTCCCCAACCCTTCAACTCGGTCGATGTGAATGCGTGTCTGCCCGGCCAGGTATAGAACGCGCGTCTTTTTGACTACGCCAGCTCTGCCCAGCGTGGCCGTCAAAATTCCGAGCAGTACCTCTGGGTCCGGAGTGCGGGCGATTGAATACCGTGAGTGCCGCGCATCCGTAACATCGGCTCTTTCGTACCGAATCAACTCGCCACGATCCGGCGCAAAAACACGAAGCTTCAGCCGCGCGCTTCCACTGACAAAGAAAAAATCTTCCTGATGAATCGTCTCGGGTCCGGCATCGCTAATCCGAGCCGCGGTGGCTTCCGCCGCAACTCTGTCCTTCAAAATAGCTTTGATCTCAATATTCGACGGCATATGTTTGATGGCATAGGTTCGGCGCCGCGCTCCTCTCGACAGATAATGTACACTTCGCCTCAGTAAATTTTAAACTTCCACCTTCAGAGGCTATTGATGAAATCAAAACGAGTGCGTTCCATGATCACTGCTCTCCTCGTCACCGCATGCCTCGCGTGCTGGGGCCAATCGCAAGGCCAAGCGCAAAGAAATGGAGAGCAAGGAAAAGAAAAACGCAAGATCATTATCGATCAGGACGCAGCCGGGCCAGCCGGAACGGATCAACAATCGATGCTCCTGCTGATTCAATCCCCGCAAACCCAGGTTCTCGGCATCACGGTGGTCACGGGCGATCAGTGGCTGCACGAAGAAGTAGCGCACACTTTGCGCATGCTCGAACTCATCGGGCGAACCGACATTTCGGTCATCCCGGGTGCGGAGTATCCGCTGGTAAGGCGAAAACAAGACACCGAGCTATGGGAGCAACAGTATGGTTCAGTGCCATGGCTCGGCGCCTGGACGCCCAGGTTTTATCATCCTTCCGACGCGTTGGGGGAAATGCCTGAAGGCAAGCCCACGACCAAACCCTCCGACGAAGACGCCGCTCATTTCCTAATTCGTACTGTTCGCAAGTTTCCCCATCAGGTGACGATCTATGCCGGCGGCCCGATGACAAACCTGGCCCTCGCCATTTCCATCGATCCTGAATTTGCCGGGCTTGCCAAAGAACTCGTGTTCATGGGCGCCAGCTTCAATCCGCGAACCGACGATCCCGAATTCACCAACGCTCCCACCCACGAGTTCAACCTATGGTTTGATCCGGAAGCAGCCCACATTGTGCTCGGCGCGCCGTGGAAGAAAATAATTTGTACGCCCGTGGATATTTCGGTGAAGACCCGATTAACCGCCGATCTCATCGGCCGCATCAACAAATCCGACTCGCCAGCCGCGCGCTACATCGGCAAATATGCCCGCCTGCGCGGCAACTACAACTATCTTTGGGATGAACTTGCGGCGGCGGCGTGGCTCGACCCGACTCTGATTACGAAAAAAGAAGCTCTTTTTATTGACATGGACCTGGACCGCGGCGTCAGCTATGGCAATAACGTCAGTTGGACGGAGAAAGACAAACCTAATGTAGAAACCCAGCCGGTTGAAGTGCAGGATGACCTGGATCTCGAGAGGTTCTACAAAATGTTCGTAGATCTACTAAGCGCGCCAACCCCGGCGAAAGATTAGCAAGCGAATCATAGCTACTGCGCCAGTTGCGCCAGCATGCTTTCCGCTTGCACATGGCCCGGATGCTGTTTCAGAAGTTCCATCAGAACGCTGCGAGCTTTTTCGGTCGCGCCCTCAATGCTATAGACCCTGGCCAGGTTTAAATATGACTGATCGAAGGCTGGCGCAACTCGAATGCACTCCTCAAAACTGGCGACCGCTTCGTCTCTTCGCTGCGTGCGCAAATAAAGTATTCCGAGATTGTTCAAAGCCTCCGGATAAGCAGGGCGAGACTTCAATGCTCTCTGCAAATACTCGTAGGCGCGAGCCGCGTTATCGGCCTGCGCAAATACCATCCCCATACCATAGTTAGCCTCGGCATCCGTCGGACTGACTTCAAGTGCATGCTCAAAAGCCTTGCGCGCCTCATCCCACCTCTTGAGAAGTCGATACGCGTTGCCCAAATTGTTGAGACCGATCAAATGATCGGGGCTTAGCCGCACGGCCTCCTGAAAGCACCGCACTGCTTCGTCAGTGCGTCCTTCCTGCGTATCCATAAGTCCAAGATTGTTCCAGGCATTCGCCTGAGTATCCGGGTAGCTCGCTGGAAGCTTGATCGCGCGTTCAAGGCTCTCTCGTGCTTCCGCAGTCTTCTGCAGATTCAGATAAGCGCTTCCTAAACCGTACGCTGCTTCGGCACTTGATGGATCGTCTCGTAGCGCAAGCTGGAACGACGACGCAGCTTGATCGTAGTACCCGCGCTGAAAAAACACTGAACCATAAGAGAGATAATTGCGCCCAAACTCGAAGCTGTCGGTCACGCCGGAAAACGGTAGTGCCAGCGCCAATCGTTCTGCGCTGGTCTGGGGAATATTCTGATAGTCGTGCTCAACATGTGTAGGATTCACCGGCCCCTGATAAATCTTGACGATGTCGCCTCGACTATCGATCAGGAATGACGTTGGTAGCCCAAGGTCGCGATGCCGGTCAAAAAGATAACGAAAGAGAATGTTGTAAATGCTGGCGACATCATCCGTTGCGCGAAGAATAGAAAATAATAAACGCCGCTTACGAGCCAGAACCGCGAGATTCTCGGAGCCGCCAGTATCGTCCACGTTTACGGTAAGCAACTGAAGCCCCCGCGCCGCCCACCCCGCGTGCGCGCGATTGAAAACATCCAAATCTTTCTCGCACTCTTTCGATTGCGCAATCCAGAAATTGAGCAGCATCGGTTTCCCACGAAGCGCTGCGAGCGTTCGCACTTGCCCCGTCAAGTCACGCAAAGAAAAATCAGGAGCAGCCACCGGCGCGAGCAGCCAGGTTTCGGATGTTGTAGGAAGCAGCTCAGGCGCTTGCGGCGGAACAGCTGCCAACTTACTTCGTGATGATGGAGGCTTTCTGAATGGTTCGACACGAACGCTTTCTGCGCCCTCTTCCACCCAGACTCTATGATTGAGCGGGAGGTCGTGCAGCGGTTGCACCAATCCACTCGGCCAGCGGATCGACACTCGCACCTGGCTTTTCGCCTCTCCCAATCCAAAAAATAATTCCTTGCTGTGCTGCGAAAGGAACCCTGAGCCGGCCTGAAGCATAAGAGTCTGGCTGCCGGATTCCGTTTCCACCGTAACTGCCGCGCCGATACCATCTCGATTACTCTTCGTGCCGCGAAGGCGAAAGGCAATCGATGGCGGTAAATTCTCGATCACGTTCTTCAGCACGCGCAACTGCAAACCGTTGCGATTTTTCAGAAACACTTCCTGCCGTCCATCCTGATCAAAGTCGGCGACGGCAAATGCTCGGCCGTCTTCGATAAAATCCAGCCCCACAATCCCAGAAACATCGGAAAAAGTTCCGTCCCGATTGTTCGCGTAGAAAACATTCCGTTCAAATCCGCTCCAGGTGCCGTCCGCCCGGATGAGTTCGTTGATGGCGCTCCATCCCCGTTCGTAATCCGCAGACAGCTTGGCCTCATCAGGTGAGTGCGCAACCACCTGCCGCCAAAAGAAGCTGTTCAGGTCCCGCTGGCGCGAGGTGCTGGAAACCATACCATTCACAATGTAAAGATCGGGAAACCCGTCATGGTCAAAATCAAACGCGTCGCTTGACCATGCCCAGCGGCCCATACCAACTCCGGCGGAGATGGTTCTATTCTGGAAAGTTTGATCCTGAAAAGCCCCGTCCCCATTATTGATGCCGCTGTTCCTAAAAAGCGAATTCCCCATGGCGTGTTTGCGGTAAAGACTGCGAATTTCTTTAGTCGAGTCCTTCTTAAATATCTCTTGCTCAGTGATTCGTTCACCGGCCGCTGTCCACATATCGCCGACATAAATATCCTGAGTGCCGTCGTTGTTATAATCGAACCAGCTAACACTCATGCCCGCGCCAACGTCCTCCACTCCCGCCTGCGGAGCAACATCGGTAAAGGTGCCATCACCGTTGTTACGGTAAAGATTCTTGCGGCCGAAATCATTCACCACATAAAGGTCGGGCCAACCATCGCGGTTGTAATCGCCCCAGCCGCAGCAAAAACTGTAGCGCGTGTTGTTCTGGTTTAGCCCTGCTTCTGCGGTGACATCGCGAAACGTGCCATCTCGATTGTTCCGCATCATGAAGTTTGGAGGACCGTTCTCCGCATCGTGATAGGGCGCAGGATATTTGTATTGATCGGTACCTTGGTAATAGACGTAGAGACAAAAATAAATGTCCAACCAGCCGTCGCGGTCGTAATCGGCAACGGCCGCGCCAGTAAAGGTTCCCTGAGGAGGGTTGGCAAATCGAAATGCGTCTGGCTTTTGTCGAAACTTGCCGCCGCCTTGGTTCAGGAAGAGAAGTGGACCACTCGCACGCACCACAACGACATCCTGGCGTCCATCGTTATCGAAATCTGCAAACAGCGCGCACGCTGTGTTGTCGAGTATCCCCAGGCCAGACGATTCCGTAATGTCCTCGAACGTTCCATTGCCCCGGTTTCGATAAAGCCGGTTGGGAAGGCCTGCCGGTTGGCAAACGTAGAGATCATCGAATCCATCGTTGTCGATGTCGGCAACGGAGACTCCGTTGTGTCCGTAGATGTCAATGCCGCACGCGCCATCGAGCACCGTACGCCAATGATCGACACCGCAAAGCATCTGAGCGGAATAAGAAACATTGCTGCCGAGAGCGAGCGCGGCAATATCAACGAAAACCTCGGAGGCAGCGCGGCTTCGCGTCTCATCGATAGCTCGCCAGCTTCGGATCTGGAACTCTCCGGATGTGGGAGAACGCATGGAAGAAAGCGTGGCTGGGGGAGAAGCCCACACGATCTCCCATTGCCCCACGCGTTGCTCGCGGTGAAAACCATTGCCCGTCCCAACCAACTCATACCGCACTCGAGTCAGCAACCGCTCTGGAAGTTGAGAGGGAGGAGAAGAACCCGCCACAATGCTTGTCACCTGAAATTCTGCAGTGATGATGCTGGAGAAAGCAGCCGTGGCAGCCTTCAACTCCTGGACAAAAGCATCACGCCCAAGATTGATCTGAGAAGAGAATTTATTCTGGCGAACTTCCACGGGCGTGCCGGAACGAACGAGCCGAGAGTCGGTCGGTTGAAGCGACGTACCGGAGAAACCCGCCGCCAGAAACTTTTTGATTGCATCCACTTCCTGCGGAGATCGAAGTAAGCCCGAACTCCATCCCGTGAAAATCGCGGCGATCCGATCGTGGCATTTTTCGGTAATGAATTCATCCAGTCCAGCTTGCGTCTTGAGAAGCAGCGCATCAAGCGGCCTCTGGGCCCGATAGTGAGGATTCAGATGGAACTCGCCCTCGGATGAAAGCGTGGTATCGGAGTCGAGCAGAGAAATACCGGAGAGCGCGAAGCTACGAAGCCGCATAGGAACGAACGCTACTGACGCGCCCTGACAGAAGCGGACGAGAAAGTTACGCCGGTTCATGTCGGCTAGCTTTGGGTCAACTGGACCCAGATCTGGATAAAGATCGGCCGGATGGCGCGCATTCCCTATGCCGCTCAGAGCAATGCTCCCCGCATATAAAATTCAGCGCCGCAAATCACGCACCCAGCCTATCAGTCCACCCATGCAGACGACAAAAATATCTTGCCACATATACTCGCTCGAAAGCGTCCGCCGCGCTTGACACAGACTTCTGCCTTGCATACAGTCTGTGAGTTCAAGCATGGCGATCGGATCTAACGATTCGGATCTAAGGGTCAGATCTAAAACTAAAGAACCATGAAAAGTGTTGTAGCGTATCGCGCACCATATCCGGGCACCCAGCCGAATTTTCTGCATCCGCCGTATGTGTCTTCCATTAAGCGTGCTCCTACCAAGCCGCCGGTCCGAATTCCCTATACTCTTTCCGAGATCACCGGGCCATCGTTCGAGTCCGAAATCGTCGCGCCGAATGCCGGCGATTTAACACGTCAGCACTCTGCGGAACCGCTCGGCGAAAGAATCATTGTGAGCGGCCGCGTCCTCGACGAAGATAATCGTCCCCTACCCAACACGCTGCTGGAAATCTGGCAGGCGAACGCGGCCGGCCGCTACCTGCACGCAATGGATCAACACAATGCCCCGCTCGATCCAAATTTCACCGGATGCGGACAAGCTGTCACCGACTCCGAGGGTCGCTACCGCTTCGTCACCATTCGCCCCGGAGCGTATCCCTGGCCCAATCATCACAACGCGTGGCGGCCGGCGCACATTCATTTTTCGTTGTTCGGTCCGGCATTCGCCACGCGTCTGATCACACAAATGTACTTTCCCGGCGATCCACTCATCCCATTCGACCCGATTTTCAATTGCACGGCCGATGAAAATGCCCGCAACCGGCTGATCTCCGACTTCGATTGGGATACAACCATGCCGGGACATGCGCTCGGTTATCACTTCGATCTCATCCTGCGCGGGCGTGAAGCGACGCCGATGGAGGAATAGGTGAGTTTGCACGCGACTACGTCGCAGACGGTCGGTCCGTTTTTCAAAATTGGTTTGCAGCAACTCTATCGTGACCATCTGGCTGGCGAGCTCGTCTCCGGCCAGCGCGTCACAATTCAAGGTCGGGTTCTTGATGGCGATGGCAACCCGGTGCCGGATGCGATTCTGGAAATCTGGCAGGCCAACGCACACGGGAAATATGCTCACGCTGAGGACACGCAAGACAAGCCGCTGGAGCCGGGTTTCAAAGGATACGGACGTGTGCCGACGAGCTCTGACGGAAGCTTTCGTTTCGCGACAATCAAACCGGGTCCAGTGCCCGGGCCCGATGGCAAGCCGCAGGCGCCGCATCTTCTGGTTTCTGTGTTCATGCGCGGAGTGCTACGGCGGCTGATTACACGAATTTACTTTCCCAACGAACCGGGCAATGCCGCGGATTTTATTCTCAATCTTGTGGAACCGGCGAGGCATGCGACATTAATTGCAATTCCAAAGACGTCCGCTGGCGATGCGGCTACGCTGGTATGGAATGTTGTTTTGCAGGGAGCCGACGAGACGGTATTCTTCGACCTGGGGTTGTAATCCACCGATTGTAAATCGACGCGCTCTAATCGACGGGTTTAATCGATACGATGGCCTTACTCGATCCACTGTTCGGCTTTGCAGCAATGAACGAAGTCTTCTCGGACGCTGCGCGTCTGCAGCGCATGCTGGACTTCGAGGCCGCGCTCGCGCGCGCTGAGGCTCGCTGTGGCGTGATCCCCAATGCCGCAGCCGAAGCGATCGCGTCGAAGTGCAAAGCGGAGCTGATCGATGCCGACGCGCTCGCCGCGGCTACCGTTGAGTCAGCCAATCCCGCGATCCCGTTGGTGAAGCAACTCACCGCACTGGTGGCGAAAGACAACCCTGATGCGGCTCAGTTCGTGCACTGGGGCGCAACCAGTCAGGATGCAAACGATACTGGCCTGGTTCTGCAAATCCGTGAGGCCCTCAAAATCCTTGAAGCTAATTTGTCGAGCCTTTGCAACGGGCTCGCCGAACTCGCGCAGAAGCATCGTTCTACGCCGGTCGCGGGCCGCACTCTGATGCAGCAGGCGCTACCGACGACGTTCGGCGTAAAGGTTGCCGCCTGGCTCGACGGAATGAATCGCCATCGCGACCGCTTCGCTGGAACCCGAAAATGCGCGCTGGTCATACAGTTTGGCGGTGCGGTTGGCACGCTCTCGGCTTTGCGAGATAAAGGATTGCAAGTGGCCGAGGCATTGGCGGCGGAACTCCATCTCGCGTTACCCGCGATGCCGTGGCACACGCAGCGCGATCGTATCGCAGAGATCGCGACCACCCTTGGCCTGTGCACCGGCAGCTTGGGCAAAATGGCCCGTGATATTTCTCTGCACATGCAAACCGAAATCGCGGAAGTCTCGGAGCCCGCCAGCGACGGCCGCGGCGGTTCGTCTTCAATGCCGCACAAGCGCAATCCTATAAGCGCGGCGATCGTGTTGTCGGCCGCGACGCGAGTTCCGGGCTTAGTCGGCACTATGCTGAGCGCGATGGTGCAGGAAGATGAACGTGGCCTTGGCAATTGGCACGCAGAGTGGGAAACGTTGCCCGAGGTTTTCCGCCTGACCGCCGGCGCTCTCCACCAGATGGCCGCGATTGTCCCGCATCTCGAAGTCGATGCAGCGCGCATGAGGCGCAATCTCGGCGCAACGCAGGGTCTGATTTTCGCCGAAGCCGTCACCATGGCAATGGCAGCACACATCGGCAAAGCCGACGCTCGCACGCTGCTGGAAGAAGCGATCCGGGAAACGCGCAAGTCAGGAAAAAACCTGCGCGAAGTGCTGTCCCAAAATCCAACCGTAACCGATCATCAGACGGCAGCCGAATTAGATCGACTGTTCGCGCCGGAAAACTATCTCGGCGTCGCTGAAGAGTGGGTGGACCGTGTGATCGATGCCAGTCGTAAGCAGAAATAATTGTGGCTCAACACAAAACGAGGCCTGCAATGCCGTTTATTGACGTCGGTGAATTGAAGACGCACTATGCGCTAACTGACGGCCCGGAGCCGGTTCTTGTTCTCTCCAATTCATTGGGCACTGATTTTTCCCTGTGGGATCCTCAGATGGCGGAGTTGCAAGAGCGCTTCCGCATTCTGCGCTACGACACGCGCGGCCACGGTAAGTCTTCGGCAAGACCGGGCGAATACACCATCGAGCGACTGGGTCGCGATGTGCTCGGCCTGCTGGATTCGCTTGGCCTCGACCGTGTACATTTCTGTGGGCTCTCGTTGGGCGGGATGATTGGAATGTGGCTGGGAATTCACGCATCCGCCCGTCTGAATCTATTGGTGCTTAGCAACACCGCCGCTCGCATCGGCACCAAAGAAGGGTGGAACGCGCGCATCGCGACGGTGAAGAAAGATGGAATGAAATCGGTGGCTGCCACCGTGATCGAGCGCTGGTTCACGCCCGGCTTTCGCACGTCGTCTCCGGAGAAGGTGGCGCTAGCGCAGCGCATGCTTGAGCAAATGCCTCCGCAAGGTTATGCCGCGTGTTGTGCTGCTATCCGCGATATGGACCAGCGTGGAGCGGTGGCGCAAATCAAAACCCCAACACTAGTGATCTACGGCGGAAGCGATTCGGTGATCCCGATCCCCGACGCACACTTTCTTGCTCAACAGATCAGAGGCGCGAAGGAACTTGAATTGCCAGCCGCTCATCTCTCGAACGTCGAGCAGCCCGATGCCTTCACGCAGGCCGTGAATAATTTTCTTTCCCAGTAAGCAGCCTAGTAAGCATATACGAGGCAGCACAAAATGGATGAAACCAAGCGCTATCAGCAAGGCATGAAAATCCGTCGTGCTGTTCTCGGCGATGAGCACGTGGACCGGGCCGTGGCCACCACCACCGATTTCACTCGCGATTTTCAGGACTTCATCACCCGCAACGCCTGGGGCGAGATCTGGGCGCGCCCCGGCCTTCCCCGCCATACTCGGAGCCTGCTGACACTCGCGATGATGGTCGCTTTAAACCGTAGCGAAGAATTCCGCATGCACGTGAAAGCGGCCTTTAACAACGGAGTCACGCGCGATCAGATTAAAGAGGTCCTGCTGCAATCCGCGATTTACTGCGGCGTGCCCGCGGCGAATTCAGCATTTCACATCGCGAGCGACGTTTTCAAAGAAATGGATGGCGAGCTCAAAACGAGCTCGAAGAAGAGAAGGAGGTCCTGACTACAATTGAAGACGACGACTCCGTCACGATTTGCTCCACCATCGATTGCGGATAGTTCCGCAACCAGCGTTCTTCGCGTGAGAATGTAATTCAGTGCCGAATTCATTGCGAACCCAAGTCGGAATTGTCGGAGCAGGCCCTGCCGGTCTGGTGCTCTCTCACCTTTTATATTTGCAGGGAATCGATTCCGTCATAGTCGAAAACCGCAGCCGCCAATATTCGGAGCAGCGAGTTCGCGCCGGCGTGTTGGAACAGGGAACGGTCGACTTGCTCACTGCGATGGGCGTGGGCGAGCGCATGCAGAAGGAAGGCTTGGTTCATCACGGAATCGAGTTGCGCTTTAACGGCCGCGGCCACCATATCGATTTTCAGGATCTGACGGGGAAGGGAATTACGATTTATTCCCAGCACGAAGTTTTGAAAGATCTGAACAACGCCCGCATTGCAACCGGCGGCCAGGTTTTGTTTGAAGTTGAAAACGTCAGCGTGCGCGATCTCGATAGTGCGAAGCCGAAAATTAAATATCAAAAAGATGGCAACGATTACGAGCTGGTCTGCGACTTCATCGCCGGATGCGACGGCTTTCACGGCATCTGCCGGCCCAGCATCCCGTCCGAAGTGCTCACCGAGTATGTCCGCGATTATCCTTTCGGATGGCTCGGCATTCTCGCCGAAGCACCGCCTTCTTCGAAAGAATTGATTTACACTCACCACGATCGCGGTTTTGCCCTGCTCAGCATGCGCACTCCGCAAATCAGCCGCCTGTATCTGCAATGCAAGCCCGACGAAAATATTGATGAGTGGAGTGACGAAAAAATCTGGCAGGAGCTGCAAATCCGTCTCGCTTCAAACGGCTGGACGCTCACCGAAGGAAAGGTTCTTCAAAAAGGCGTGACCGGCATGCGCAGCTTCGTGGTCGAGCCCATGCAATACCGCCGGCTCTTTCTGGCCGGGGATTCGGCGCACATCGTTCCGCCGACCGGAGCCAAAGGATTGAACCTCGCCATTGCTGACGTGCAAATACTGGCGCGCGCCCTCAAGCATTTTTATTCGACTGGAAGCCGCGACCCGCTCGATTCCTATTCCGAAGTCTGCCTGCGGCGCGTATGGAAGGTGCAGCGCTTCTCATGGTGGATGACTTCCATGCTCCATCGCTTCCCGGACGAAAATCCTTTCGACCATCGCCGCCAGCTAGCCGAACTCGACTATGTGACCAGCTCTCGATCCGCGGCAAAATCTCTAGCGGAAAATTACGTAGGCCTGCCGCTGGATTGATCCACACGCTAGCGGATTGATTGTCATCCTGAGCGGAGCCGTTTTTCAGGCGCAGCGAAGAGCCTGCCCTGAGCGAAGCCGAAGGGATCTCAGGCTCAACCGGCCCAACGCGTAAGCCAAACTGCACAATAATCGCGCGTTTGGCTCGCTCCCTTCTTTGGGTTTCAACCCTTTTGTGACCCTCGCTTTTTCGCAACCGAAAGTTTCCGAATCACCTCTCGCGGCAAAGGCACACCCTTCATTCGGTTGGCCTTGGTTGGGTGCGCGGCCGCCCAAACATGTGTCTCCCAACCCTCCACCGCCAACTCACCATCGCGCAGAAATTTGTGGCTGATCACAAAGCTGCTCTTTCTCCATTCGGTCACGCACGATTCCGCCACCAGTTCATCGCCGAAGAACGACGGCAAGATATACCGTGCGCGCGCATCCACCAGCGGAATGCCGATCACACCGTGCGCCTTAAAGAGTTTCTGTAAGGGTAGTCCGGCTGCTTGAAACAGCGCGGTCGTGCACTCATCGAACCAGCGAAAATAGTTGGCGAAAAAAACAATCTGCGCCGGATCACAATCTCCGAACTCAACTCGAATACGAATACGATTTACGAACATAGCTGTCTCGCGGGCAAGGTTCTCATTATCTTTGAAACCAGTGGAACGAAGAGGTATACCAGAAATGCAGTGTAAGTTTTGGAAAAGATTGGTCGGGGAGAGAGGATTTGAACCTCCGACCCCCTGGTCCCGAACCAGATTCTGGCGCTTATCGAATTCTATCGAATTCTGTAGACCGCAAGTGCTTGCTGCAATCGATGCGACGAGCGCCGAATTTACTGACCTCTTAATTCTTGGATTCGACGATAGTCCTCCATTTCGCGGCTGGCCAGCTCGGACTTACCCTGTTTTCTATGGATTGTGGCGAGTAGCAGGTCGGCCTGTGCAGCAAGCGAAGTATTTTGCTCGATCTTAAGCACGCCGTTGAGCGCCTGCTCGGCTGCGCTCGGATCAGCGGCGGCCAGTGCACGCCCCATCGCATAGAGTGTTTCCGGCATATTGGGATGAAGCGAATCGGACCGCCGCAGTTCGTCTGCCGCCTCTTTCATTTTTCCTTCCTGCACGAGCGCGTCGCCCAGTCGAAACGCAGCTTCTGCGCTGCCCGGCTGCAACGTCGTCTCGGCGCGAAATTGCTCTTCTGCCTTCAGCCACTCGGCGCGCGCAGCATAGATTTCCCCAAGTTCGAGGTGCAGGCCGGGCAAGTCGTGGCGAATTGCGATTGCCTGCTCGTACTCTTTTACGGCTTCAGGAATCATCTTCATCTGGTAATAGCTCTGGCCGCGAGTCTGGTGCGCTCGTGCAGAGCTTGGAAATGCCGCAAGCAGTTTGTCGGTTGATTGCGACCCCGCAGCCGTTGCGGCGCGGCTCACATAAAATAGAAGATCAGGATTGTCGGGATCGTTTTCCAACGCGGACTGCAAGTTAGCCATGGCCTTGGCAGGCTCGTCGTGTTCCAGTTGTGCGATTCCCAAGGGGCCCGGATCACGAGCAATCTCAAGATGAGGAATCGCCTCAGCAGCATAGCCTTGCGCCAGCAGCGCGTAACCCAACAACTGCTGGATCGGAACCGAGTCGGGGCTCAGCTCGGCGGCGCGCTTCAGCGGTGGAATCGCCTCAGCGGCATCATGTTTCTTCATGTAGGCGTCGCCCAAGCGCAGAAGAACTTCCGGCGAAGACGGATCCGATTCTGCAGCCTTGCGAAATTCGACCAATGCATGGTCGAGGTCGTGGCGGTTTTCCGCGTCGATGCCCGACTGTAACAGAACTTTCGCTTGAGCTGAAGCTTGAGATGCCTCAGCCTGCGGCTGAAGAAACAAATGAAGGAACAGGAGTGCCTGGATCATTTCCGCTCAGGCTCCTTGATGGTAAGAAACTGATCTACTGGAACATCTCGCAAGGTCTGACGAATTCCTGACGGCCAACGGATTTCAATCTCTGCCTTCTTATTATCTCCCAAGCCGAAGTGCAATCGCTTGTCGCTCGAGGAAAGATAACTTCCCGCGGCGGTCGCGAATCTCACTTGGCCATTGACCTGAACGCGAGCCCCATAGCCGTCACGGTTGCTACGCATGCCACGAAGCGTAATCGTCAGCCAGTGCGATTTGCCGCCGCGATTCAAATAGAATTGCGGCCCGTCCCCGAGTGAGGTCGTAACTGCATCGATCCAGCCGTCATTGTTGAGGTCCCCGAAAGCAGCACCGCGGCCGGCGACGGCCCGAGTAGGCCCGACATTCCCTCTTTGGAAGTGACCGCGATTGTTCAAAGCCAGCAAAGGAACGTCGCGATACCGGAGGGAGTTGTCGTACGAGTGTACGTTATCGAAAACGTGGCCTTGCACTATGAACGCATCTTTCCAGCCATCGTTGTCAAAATCCTCCAGACCGACCCCCCACCCCGATGAGGTTCCAGAGAGCGCGCCGAATCCGGTCTCCAGCTCCAGCGCACTAAATGATTTGTTTCCGTCATTGTGAAACAAAACGTACGGCTCGTGGGGCAATTGCGTTATCAGAACATCAGGAAGGCCGTCGTTATCGTAGTCCTGGAAAACGACGCCCATTCCCGAGGGCATTTTGCCGGAGTTGTTCAGGGCTGCGCCTGAATCAAGCGCAACTTCACTGAATTTCCCATTTCCGTTGTTGTGAAAAAGGAACTGCTCGGTCGCGTCGTTGGCTACAAAAACATCCGTAAAGCCATCCCCATCATAGTCGGCAAAGGCGATTCCCAATCCATGCCCTTTTTTTGCAGCGATTCCGGAAGACACACTTACATCCTCAAACGTGCCATCTCCGCGGTTGTGGTAAAGAATGTTCGTTGTAGAACCGAATTCGCCCGGAGGGCAATACATCGGGTCCTCGATCCGGCCACAGGTCTTGCTCGTTTCCGGAGTCCAGTCGAGGTAGCGGGTTACAAAAAGATCCAGCTTTCCATCGTTGTCGTAGTCAAAGAATCCTGCCGATACCGACCATCCGCCCGCCGCGACCCCCGCCTTCGCCGTAACATCGGTAAAAGTGCCGTCGCCATTGTTGTGGTAGAGGATGTTCTTCCCAAAGTTAGTGACGTAAATGTCAGGAAAACCGTCGTTGTCGTAGTCCCCGACCGCAACTCCCATTCCGTAGTTAGTGTCCCCGGCGTGCTGCAGGCCGGCCTGTACAGTGACGTCGGTGAACGTGCCGTCTTTGTTTTGACGATAAAGGCGGTTCCAGTATGCGGGATTGTCCCGCTCGAAGTGAACCGGACTGCGTAGTGGGTCCCGCACGTGGCCTGCATTCACCAGAAAAATATCGAGCAGGCCGTCATTGTTGTAATCGAGCAGGGCCACTCCGCCGGGCATAGTCTCAATCAAGTACTTGCGCGGTGTGGGCGAATTGCGCAGGACGAAATCGACACCGTGGAGCGGCGTGAGCTGGAATTGGGAGTCGCGAGTTACAAGTTGGGCAAATACAGGGAGAACTGCCAGCACGAGCAGAATACCGGGTTTGCGGAAACCGCTTCGCACTCAGGCTACGGCTCCGTCGCCGTCCTCACTTCGCTACTTGCCCGTGGCTGCGTTTCACTGATGCCCGCAATATGTGCGAGCGCAGCGTCAATTACCGAGTTGTAGTGTACGAGCCTATTTTGCGGATGGTCCGAGCTGGATTCGATTGTTGTCGCGAACGCAGGTGAAGATTCCGTTGCGTGCAGCGCCTCGATCAACTCTGGCAAAGCAGCGAGTTTCTTTTGTAACCCACCGACTTCCTCGAGCGCGCTCTTTGGAAAATAACCGATGCGGTCCCCGGTCTGCATAGCGCTCACCAGCCCGTCTGGAGACCACGCGACAGGCCAATTCGCATTCAGCAGATCGTACGTTTCGCGCAACCGCCCTAGCTTGCCCGCGAATCCATCGAGGAGCGCGCGATCGTGTGCCATTTCTGGCTCAATGCGCAGCGAAATTTTGAGCGTGCTATTCACGGGAACACGCGGAGTCGTCACAATCGTCGTCAGAGAGTCGCCCTCAAAGCGCCACCCGATTGTGCCCTTTCGCTTTTCAAAACGCAACGGCTCACCGTTTACGCTCACCGCCGAGGGAGGCCAGCTTCCAGGAAGTCTCAGTTCATATCCGCGCTCGGTTGGCATTCCCGGGTAGTGGCCTTCGACGGGCGCGACGCTGATGTTCAATAGTGTCCCATCGCCATTTAACGACGCGCGGATTGGAGTCCATGCGCTCTCTTCGTGTTCGTATCCCGGCGTGTCCCCCGCGTCCTCGTAGAAACGATACTTCGAGACCTGCCCGTCGTTCATCGGGAAGACGCTTAGGATCAGCGGCTCTGTCGATCTGTTTGGAAGATGCGTTGCGGGTTGCATCGGAATGATGCTTCCCGCCTTCACGTACACGGGAATTTGGCTGAGAGAGAAACTGCGCTCCAGCGTTGCAGGGCCTTGCAGATGTGTTCCGGTGTCCCACTCGAACCAATCTCCAGGAGGGAGCCAGATGGCCGTTTTGGCGAGTTGAGAATCCTTTGCCACCGGTTGCGTTATCGGATCGGCGAGGATGTTGTCGCCGAACATGTATTCGTTCTTTGCGTCGTACGCTTCGGTGGCTTCGGGCCAGTCATAGTAGAGCGGTCGCAGAAATCCAACACCGGTATCATGGGTTTTTCTGGCTTCGGTGTAGATGTAGGGCTGCATGGCATTGCGACGCACGAAACATTGCCGCATCAGGTCAGAGTAGGGCTCGGGATACGCCCAGATGCGCCTCTCCGCATCAGGATTCTTCGTAGTGTGAGTCCGCAGGATTGGGCTGAAAATTCCCCACTGAATCCAGCGCAAGTAAAGCTCGGGTTCAATGGCACCCGGCTGGTGGCCGCCAATGTCGTGGCTCCAATACGTATACCCGACGTTCGATGCCGTTGCCGTGAAATACGGTTGAAACGCGAGCGAGTCCCAGACGGAAATGGTGTCACCCGAAAAGCCGATCTGGTAACGATGGTTGCCCAGTCCTCCCCAACGATGGAACAGCAGCGCGCGTTTCTTCTGGCGCTCCTGGTCCGTGAAGAACACGTAGTTCAACCAAAAAGTGGGATTCACGCCGGCAAGTTTTGTCGCGTCCTCCTGCTGCCAGTCGATCCAGAAAAAATCGATCCCCTGATGCTCGAGGGGATGGATCACATACTTCAAGTAATTGTCCGCGAATTTCTTGTCCGTAATGTCGAAGGGCACATATTGTTTACTCGCGGGGTCGATTCCCATCGAGCTGGCCATTGCAGGATAGCTGTCCTCCCAAGGTTGAATGCCGGATGCCGGATGAATATTGAGCGTGGTCTTCAGCCCTTGATCGTGAACATTCGACAGAAAACCTGCCGGGTCGGGGAACAGGAGTTTGTTCCAGGAATAGCCAGTCCAGCCAAGCCGGTGACCGGACGCATCCACCTTGTTGTTACCGACGACCTGGTTGAAGGTGGGATGCCAATCGATGTCGATCACTAGCACGTTCAGGGGAATTTCATGCGTTTGGAATTGTTGCAGCAATTGTTCGAATTCCTGATCGCTGTAGGACCAGTAGCGCGACCACCAGGCGCCGAAGGCAAATCGTGGCGGCAGCGGGATCTTGCCTGCGACCCGGGTGAAGTCGCGAAGGGCGCCTTTGTAATCGTGCCCGTAGCCAAAGAAATACCAGTCCTGCCGCTCACCCGTGGGACGCAGCATCACCCAAGGCCATGCGCTTTGCTCACCCGCAAGAAAGCTGAAATCGGCCGAATCGAAGAGCGGGCGCGCGCTGTCATCTACGAGTGTCCAGCCGCCGCGCGAGATCAGGCCGGGCTCCAGTTTCACTCCACCGCGGGCAGTATCAAGCGTACGGGCGGTGCCCAGCAGATTGCCGGTATCTTCGGTCCCCGGTTTCCATACGACTTCTTTCCCGTTCAGGCTGAACGAAACCGTTAGGTCGTCGGCGGTGAACTTGCCGTCGGTATCCGCAGGATCGTAGACCAGCTTCAATGCACTGGTCTTCAGTACCACGCGGTGACCGGGTCCGATCTGCCGCGTGAATTGGGGAACCGGAAGCATGCGATTCACGAAGGCGAAAGATGCATGATCTTCAAACTTCCCGTCATTCGCCCACTCCAGGCGGATGAGCTGAGGGGTAAGAACCGTGAACCGCGCCGAGCCGGCTAGTACCACCGCGCGAGGATCGGCGATCGGATCGTAGTTGTCGGAGGCAACTGCCGCGTTCACCAGTGCAGTCTGCAGGAAGACGCCGAGGATGAAGATGAACATGAATCTGAGCAAGGAAATGCTGAGCGGCTTTCTCATTGGCATTGATACCCGGGGTCGAAGGGACGATCTACCATGTCGGTTCAGAGTGCCTGGCGGATTCGACCCAGCCAGGCATCGCTGAATGGTTGGGCTGCCTAACAACCGGAGCTACCAGTAGAATTTCCCGCCGAACTGGACGCTTCTTGCGGGATAGGCCGCAGTGATTGTCCCAAAACTGCTGTCGCCCAGATTGGTGTCTGGCTCGAAGAAGCTCGGATGATTGAACACATTGAACATTTCTACGCGGAACTGCAGCTTCGTCGTCTCGCCGAAGCCCCACCATTTTCCGATGCCCATGTCGTAGTCGAAGAATTTGGGCGCTCTAAGATTCGACAGGAACCGCGGAGCATCGCCAAATGTGTAAGCCGCAGGCTGGGCAAACGCCGCTGGATTGATCCAATCATTGAGTGACTGATTCGCCGGAACCGGATTGACTCCCGCGACCAGGTTGGGTCTCTGATTGAATCCGAATCCGCCTGTGTTGTTTGTCGCGGGATTGATGGAGAGTGGCAATCCGGATTTAGCGGTTAGAATTCCGCTCCATTGCCATCCACCGAGCACCGCATTCGTGGGCCGGTTCCAATGGTCGCCAAGCAATTTGCCGCTACCGAATGGGAGTTCGTAGTTGTAGTTGACCACTAGGCTCTGCGGGGTATCGGTCACGTCCACTGAGTGCTCTGCCGCCAGGTTATACGAGTTTCGCACCGAGCTTCCGCTGCCAGGGAAAGCCCATCCGGCGGCGCCCTGCACGTCGTCCATAAATTTGGAGTAGGTGTAGGAAACATTCAGATCCAGCCCCGAATGCCAACGGTGGGTGTAAGTGGCCTGCAGTGCGTTATAGGTCGAACCGCCCACGGCTGGGGGTGCCTCGGTCACACTGCAGTATTCAGGGAAGCGGCGCAGCAACTGGCCCATAGGGACCGTGGGCTGATCCAGGCCGCAGCCGCTGGAGGTTATGTGTCCGAAGAACGGATTGGCAACCGGGCTGAGCAACTGACTGCCGAGGCTGAGATCGGACGCGGGAATCTCATCCCACTCCAGGTATTGTGACAATACGTGCACGCCGTGGTTTCCAACGTAACTGATGTCAATCAGGTCGTTGTTCGTAAGCGAGTATTGAGCACCTGTCATCCACTGCTGCACATAGGCAGAGGGGCGGATATTATTTACGACTGGATTCAAGCCGAAACCAACATCCGTCAATCCTCCTTGTGAATCTCCCGTTGGCGCAACTTCCCCGTTCGGGAACGCACTTTGGCAAGCCGCGGACGTCGAACCATTGCTGCAGTTCACAGCCGAGCTTCCGCTAAGAGTGGTAAATGGATTGAGTCCACTGTTAAGGCTTGTTACCCATGGTGTCCCCTGCGAGTAGCCGATGTTGGGACCTTGACTGTAGTAGTTGGGCACGAAAAAGATGCCATATCCGGCGCGCACTACCAACTTGTCGCGAAGCCTGTACGCCGCACCGATTCTTGGGGCAAAGTTCGTGTGCTGCGTATCATAGAGTCCACGGTTGCCGCTGCTGTTGAACACAAGCTCGCCCGGATAGTTTGTCCCTACCGTGGTGCTGATCGGATTTACAGAGTTGAAGTCGAAATATTCCTGCGCATTCGTCCTTTCCGTTGGTGCAGTCTGGATTTCATAGCGCAGACCGAGGTTGATCGTGAGCTTCGGATCGATCTTCCAATCATCCTGCAGATACCAGCCAAATAGATTCTTGTCGGTCGCGGGAAATTTGTTGTAACCGGTCTGATCGGTTCCACTGCCCACACCCAACAGGAAGGAAGCAAACCCGTCGCCCGTTCCGGCCGTTGCATTTTGGGGATCCGGTCCAGCGGTCGACGTGGTCTGGAACTGCAGAACCGTGTTCGCGTAGTGGCCGCCGTCGATGCGGGCCCAAACATCCATGAATCCGAATGACAGTTGGTGTTTGCCGTGGACCTTGGTGAAATCCACAGAGCCGGTCCACAAAGTTTGGGGAACCTGGTAGTTGTCGAGTCCGGCCTGTGCGCCTAGATCCGCATAGCTTTGGGGCTGGACTTCAGGGAAGCTCGGCGCAATTCCGTCTATGAACGACGGTAAGCCCAGAGCTGAAGACTTATACCCAAAACTCTGCGTCACCGATTGCTCGACGTGGCGGTTCACGCCCAGATTCGCGTTCATCGTCAATGTCGGGCTGAAAAGGTGAGTGTATCCGACATCCACACTGTAACGGTTGTTGGGAGCAACCACGCCTGGCCCTCCTGGATCGGGAGCTCCGTAGTACGTGGGAAAGTTGATTTTCTGCTCGTACTTCTGCGACCAGCGTCCGAACAAGCGGTCATTAATAGATAAGTTGTAGTCGATACGGCCCGAGTACTCGTTCGAGTGCGCCGCGGCAGAGGAAGCGGAAGTGAAGTTGTTGATGAGGGCGTTCGTGGTCGGGGTCGGCCAGTAATTGCCGCCCGCAATCTTGCTGGCAATCGAATCCATCAGGCTGGTGGGAATCACGTTGGTGACGCCCAACCCGGTTGCGATATTTCCGGAAACGGGATCGCGGATGTACTCGGTCGTCGCTCCAGCAGGACAGGTGACCGTATTACCGGTTACGCTGTCGGTGCCTCCGCAGGTGACCAGCCGAGTACTGAACGGGTTGTAAATTTCACCGCTATAGATCGGCCGTCCAAGATAATCCGTGCCCGTCTGGGCACCCAGCGAAGCGGTAAAGACGCCCGTTCTTTCGTTGTTGGTGGGCATGGTGACCGGGCCGAAAGTAGCGGGTGTCGCCTGCCTCAGACCTTCGTAGTAGGCAAAAAAGTACAGCTTGTTTTTGATGATGGGGCCGCCTATCGTGCCCCCGAACTGGTTTCGGTGGAAGGGCGGTTGGCCGGCATCGTTGAAATAGTACCGGGCGTCATACGCGCTGTTTCGGTAAAACTCCCAAGCGTCGCCGTGGATCTGATTCGTCCCCGACTTGGTGACCACGTTAATCACGTTGCCGCTGCTAAATCCATATTGGGCGGTAAAAGCATTGGTCTGAATTTTGAATTCCTGCACGTCATCGATCGATGGGACGTAAAGCACGCCGCCCCAGTCCAATCGCGTGTCCCAGGTGCCATCGAGCAGATATTGCGCGGTGCCAAAGAATGTGCCGCCAAAGTTGAGAAACGAAACATCCTGGTCGGCGCTCCCCGAAATGCCTGGAGCCCCCACGACCTGCTCCTCGGCGGTGTTGCTCACCGAGGAGTTCAGTTCGGCGAAGCTTATGATGTTGCGCAGGTTCAACGGCGTTTCCACTAATTGTCTGGCTGAAATGTCGGAGGAGATGTTCGCGTTGTCCGTATTAAGAAGAGGAGCTTGAGCGGTAACTTCGATGGTTTCGGACGTCGATCCTACTGCCAGCCGCACATCCTGACGTGCGGTTTGACCAGCTTCAAGCGATAGGCCATGCTGCTTGTAGTCCTTGAAGCCAGAGACATCGACTTCCAGGGTATAAATGGCGGCCGGGAGCAGGGTGAATGAGTACAGACCGTCCTCTTCGGTGACATAGCGGCGGCTGATCCCGTTTTGCGCGCTGGTAAGAGTCACCTTTGCATCTTTCAATGCCAGCCCGGTGGGGTCAGTGATCGCGCCGCTCAGAGTCGCTGCTACCTGCTGATTTTGAGCCTCAAGGTTGGTGCCACCCAAGAACGAAGCGAGAACCGTTAATACGAAGCATGCCTGCCAACGCGCTTTACTCAACATTCATACCCTCCTGTGCTTCTTGGCCAAGATGGTTGTGGCGGAGCGTATCCAGACTCGACCGCCCTTGAGTCATCCGGAAAGGCAAAATACGAAAACCAAAGCCGCGACAGTGGAGCATGTCCTTAGCAAAAGTAGCAAGCGTTTACAGGTAAAGAAGCAGGGATAAGAAGGATAATCGATGGAGTGGCTGGTTTTCTCCTTTGATTTCACATGTTTCCGAAACCGATAAGAAAAGGGAGAAAAGACGCTTCGCTAGGTGTTTTTAAGGTTGAACTTCCTCGGTGAGCCGCAGTAGTATCCCGAACACAGAGTTCGCTCGCGACAGAATCCTGTTTGGTCACAGCGTAGTGACACCTGTCGAAAGGGTCGATTGATACCAGAGCCCGTCATTGAGAGCTGGACTCCGTCCAGCGAATTAGAAAAACGAGCAGTTCAGCAACAGCTGGAACGGCTACTGGCCTCCCCTCTTTTCCATTCCAGCAAGCGCTATGCCCAGTTCTTGAGGTTCGTAGTCGGGCGCACGCTGGAGGGCCAGGGACATGACCTGAAGGAGCGGATCCTCGGCATCGAGGTCTTTGATCGTCCGCCGGATTACGATACAAATATTGATCCGATCGTTCGCGTCACCGCCGCGGAAATCCGTAAACGCATCGAACAGTACTATCACGATCCCAAGCACGGCCAGGAAATTCGGCTCTTCCTGCCGTCAGGTTCGTATGCTCCACACTTCTCCTGGCCCGGCTATCCGAACGGTCTTGCGGTACCCACTTCCCCTCCAGCGAACTGGTCCGCTGTAACCCCTCATCCGGCTGTGGAATCCGAGAAGGCCAAGTCTGTCCCGCATCGATGGATCTCGACAAAAGTGCTTATTCTACTGCTTGGGTTATTGGTGCTGATTTCCGCGGCTGGCATCTGGTGGCGAGCATCCCGGCCGACAATGTTGCGTGAGTTCTGGGCGCCGTTTGTTAAGTCCCCCGAGCCTGCCCTGTTCTGTATCGCCGACCAGGTGCAGTATGCGAATATTCGGCTGCGGGATGCGGGCGATCCACAAAAAGAGATCACTCTTCCCGACACCATGGTCACCGTGATCATTGATGATTTGAATCCTCTGGTGAACATCGCCGGGACCTTGCGCTCTTACGGCAAGAACTATCGCGTGCTCGGCGAATCCACCACCAACCTCACGGACCTTCGCCGCAACCCTTCCATTTTCATCGGCGCCTTCGATAACACGTGGACCTTGCGCCTGACCTCGGCGCTGCGCTTCCATTTCGTGAATGATTCCTCGATGTCAAACCTTTGGATTGAAGATCGCGAGCAACCCGAGAAGCGGGAATGGCTGCTCGACCGTTCCGTGCAGAAGACAGAGGACTACAAAGACTACGCCATCGTTGCCCGCTTCATTCCCCCTGATACAGATCAGTATGCGGTGGTTGTAGCGGGAATCGGTCGCGGGGGAACGGTGGCGGCAGGTGAATTTGTCGTCGACGAGCGTCGGATGCAAGAAATATTGACGCACGCTCCCCAGGATTGGCAGACGAAAAACATAGAGATCGTGCTCGAGACCCAGGTGATCCAAGGCCGTTCCGGCGCCCCTCGTGTCAGGGCGATCCACATTTGGTGAATCGGCGTGCTATCTCTAAGGCTTACATAAACGGTATGGCGAGGTCGGTGCGCTTTTTTTCGTTTATTTTTCTGATCAGCGTCTTATTGGCATTGCTTTATATTTTTGGTTTTCATCGACTCTTCATTGCAGTCCTGAGCCTCACCACACTATTCATCGTCTACCTGTTGTTTCATCCGCGCAACCAATGGCTGGTAGCCAACCGGTCGCGAGTGGATGGCGCGTCTGTGAAGGGCGCAGGTGTGAATGGAGGACGTTGCGTGGCCTTGACCTTCGACGATGGCCCCGATCCGGTTTACACGCCCAAATTACTCGATCTGCTTCGGGAAAAAGGCGTCAAAGCGACGTTCTTTGTGGTGGGGAAACGCGCGGACCAGTATCCAGAAATCGTGCGCCGCGTTTGGGCAGAAGGGCATCTGGTCGGCAACCACACCTGGTCACACTATCCTCTATTTTGTTTTCTCATGCCCGGCCGTTTGCGGGCTGAGATCGAGCGTTGCACGCAGAGCGTTCGCCGCAGTTGTGGCTTCTCCCCGCGCCTTTTCCGCTCGCCGGTGGGCCTGCGCCACCCGCTTCTGGCGCCGTATCTTGAGAATGCCGGACTCGAGTACATTTCCTGGAGTATTCGGACTTTCGATACATTTACCGCGGACTCCAGCGTTCTTGCCCGGCGCATTTTGAGTAGAGCGGCAAGCGGTGACATCATTTTGCTGCACGATCACTTGCCTCGAGGAACGGATGCCATGCTGCAGGCCTTGCCTCGGGTCATCGACGAGCTCAGGGAACGGGGATTCGAATTTGTTCTGGTCGGGGGTACACTGGAACCGACGACATGCGAACCTGTGCGCTGATTCCCGCTTTCAACGAAGCCCCCTATATCGCAGACGTTGTGGAGCGGGCCCGCGAGCATGTGGTAGAAGTTGTTGTGATCGATGATGGATCCAGCGACGGAACCGCAGACATCGCCCGGGCTGCGGGAGCTGCTTGTTTGCAACTGCCAGGAAATTGCGGCAAGGCCTCAGCCCTGCGCACGGGCATCGCGTACGCGCGCGACCATAATTTTACTCACGTAATCACTTTGGATGGCGACGGCCAGCATTCACCGGAGGATATCCCGGTCATGCTTCGCGTCGCCGAAGAAACTGGAGCCGATCTGATCATTGGCGCGCGTGGTTTCGATCGCGCCCTCATGCCCCGCTCCCGGTATTTCTCGAACGTCATTGGCAGCTGGTTGGCTTCCGGGCTCGTCGGCTGCAAAATCCGCGACAGCCAGAGTGGATTCCGCTTGTTCCGATTGGACAAACTTGATGAGGAAAAACTGCGCAGCCGGTGCTACGAACTCGAGATGGAAATCCTGATTAAGATGGCCCGGTCGGGCTGTTCCATCGCACATGCTCCCATCCGCATGGTCTATGACGAGGGCCACGCGCGCTCCAAGATGAAGCCGGTACGAGACACGGTGCGCGTCTGTCTCTGGTCCCTGGCATTTCGCTTTCTCGGGGCATGACGCGATCTAAAGATCCAGACATCAAGGCCACTCGGTGATCCGGCGACTTAAGGTTGAAGCGCGGAATTTCGTGACGATCTTGCTGAAGGAGAGGCTTGATCCGTCCCACGCTGCCGCTGCCGTCTTCCTGGGAATTTTCATCGGCATTTTGCCGATCTATGGGTTTCAAACTCTTGCGGCAGTGGGCATCGCTCTGCTCTTCCGACTGAATAAACCTCTGACTGTGGCCGGCACTTTCATTAGCAATCCGTTGTTTCAGCCCTTGATCATTTTCTCCTCAGTGGAACTGGGCTGTCTTCTTCGCCGCGGATCCTTCCAGCCTCTAAGCCTGTCCGCACTAGCGGCCATGCGCACGCATATCAACAAGGAGCAGTTCTACATCTGGGTGATCGGTAGCGTCGTACTCGGTATACTCCTCGGCGGCGTTGGGGCAGCGGTGACTGCGTTTGCCGTCCACCTTTACCGTAAGCCCTCTGACAATTCGAACGGCGTCCTTTCATGAATGGGACTTTCTCCCGTGCGCGCGATCAGCTCGCAGCTTTGTACGCTGAAAGACAGATAGGACGGGCAAAGACGAGCCATCTGCTTTCTTGAAAGCACATTGACGGCCTATCACAATCGGTGGTTCAATCTCTTAACTCATAGCCGATTCCTCCATTGACTGATCCCTACAAAACCATCGTCGTTACCGGAGTCGGCGTTGTCAGCCCCTATGGCATCGGGCTGGACTGCTTGCAGACGGGCATGTTATCGGGCAAGTGCTGTCTGGAGCGCACGAAAGATGAGGTATATCCCGGCTTCGAAGGAACAATTGCTCAGGTCCGTAGTTTGCCGCCTCTGGCCGGATACTCCAGTCCTCAATACTCGCGCACCGATCAACTCGCAGTGATGGCGGCCCAGAATGCGATGGCGAGCTCCGGTTGCGAGCGCTCGGCGTTGCTCGACGGAGGCATCGTCATGGCGAGCACACTCGGGGGCTTGACCGAGATCGACACCAGCATCGCAAAAGATCCGGCCGCTTGGTATCGGCGCCCCGGCGGTCTGTTGCGGGCCGCCTCGTATCCGTTCGCGCACGTTGCCGATGCGATGGGCGAGCATTTCGGGATTCGTGGACCGCGCTGTGCCATCTCCGTGGCTTGTGCATCCGGAGCGATGGCGATCGCGCTCGCCGCGAACATGCTGCTCGATGAGGCCGCGCCAATCGTGCTGGCTGGAGGCTGCGATCCGCTGTGCCCCTTCACCTTGAGCGGATTCAACTCCCTGCAAGCGCTCGACCCAAACCCCTGCTCTCCGTTTGACCAGAATCGCAAGGGCACCAACTTGGGCGAAGGATCCGCGGTTCTCATCCTCGAAACGCTGGCGGGAGCCACTGCGCGGAATGCCAACGTTCTGGCCGTGCTGCGTGGATGGGCCATGACCAACGATGCATTTCACCCCACCGCGCCACAGAAAGAGGGCAGCGGATTGGTCGATTGCATCCGCCTTTGTATGGGAATGGCGGAGGTCAGCGTTGATGACGTCGGCTATGTGAACGCCCACGGCACCGGCACGCCACTGAACGACAGTGCTGAGGCCCAGGCTTACGAAACCGCTTTCCGCGGACGCAAACTTCCCATCCCTGTATCTTCGACAAAATCATACTTCGGGCACTGCCTGGGCGCGGCTGGTGCGCTGGAAGCAGCCATTACGATCATGGCCATCCGTTCCGGGGCGCTGATTCCGACGCTGCGGCTCACCCATCCCATCGAGAGCCCTGGTGTTGACTGGCTGAGGGGAGAAGTCAAACGCCCGCCCCTACCCTTGGCCATGTCGGCTTCCAGCGGCTTTGGCGGCAGCAACACCGTACTCATATTCGAGAGCGGCCTCTCATGACTTCGCATTTGCCCTCGGTCACGATTACCGGCATCGGTTCTGTCAGTCCACATGGTCCGCTGGCAGGACTCATTCCGCTCAGTCCCCTTGAACCCACTGCGATCTCTGCATGGGCAACCCCCGGCCCCCGGCGCGCGTTTCTCGTGCCGCCCTTTCGCCCCGCTGATGTGGTACCGGGCGTGAAGACCAGGCGCCTCGATCGCCTATCCGTATGGGCTTTGATCGCCTCTGCTTTGGCTATTAAGGATGCTGAGATCGACCTGAGCCAGGTGGACCGATCCCGGGTTGCTGTGGTCTTTGCCACTGCGTTCGGTTGTGTTGAACTCACGGAAGCTTTCTACCTCAGTGCCGCCGCGAACGGCTGGAATGGAACCGATCCCATTACCTTCCCGGAGACTCTCGCCAGCGCTCCGACCAGTCATGTAGCGATGTTTCACAGCCTGCGTGGACCGAATATCACGGTGAGCAATAAATATTTTTCGGGTGAGAGTGCCATGATTCAAGCGGCTGGCTTGCTTCGCCACGGTCAGGCTGACTTAGCCATCGTCCTCGCGGGCGACGCGCTCGCGCGAACCCTATATTCCTGGTATGAGGAAGCAGACCTCCTCTCGCCCGCGTGCTACAACTTGGATCGCACACCGGAAGCCGACGGCTTTATTCCCAGCGAAGGGGTGGCGGCGTTGGTCATGGAGTCGTCCGCCTGCGGCGATGTTCACTCTAAAGCTCACTCCGAAGCTCGCTCGCGCACCCGCTCTTACGCCCGGATGAGCTCAGGACGCTGGGCAGCTGGCGGTCAGCCCGCGGAGATAATCGGCCGGATGCTTGGCGGTTCCGATCCGCGTCTTATAATCTGTAGCGGGAATGGGGCTCCTTGCGCCAACAGTCCAACGGCTGGCTTGGCTCGCGAGATTGTCGGAGAAGGCGCCATTGTCATACCGGCGCAGTCATTTGCCCAGGGTTTGGCCGGTACCGGTGCGCTTTTCCACTTGATTCTGGGTTTAAGCAGCATGCCAAGCAGCAAGCCAGGCAGTAGTTCCGCCAGCGGGCAAGCTCTACTCCTGGGTACAGCCCGCGACAATGGATTTGCGGCCATGCTTCTGGAGTTGCCTTGAATATGAACGTGCGCATTGCAGCCGCGGCCTACGCTGTTCCGCCTCAAGATGAGGCAGTGGACGCAGTCATGGAGCGGGAACGAACCCGAATTGAGAAGGCTCTATCTCCCTTGAGCCCCGAGTCGAGACGGAAGGCCATTGAAGGTCTTGGATTGAATCGGGTCCGTGTTTGCGAGGAGAACAAACTTTATGACTTGGTTCTCGAAGCCGCTTCCAAGGCGATTGCCGAAGCGGGCATGAAGGGGCGGGACATTAATCTCATCCTCGATTACAGTACTTGGTCCTCCGAGAGCTCACAGGGACTATCGTTCGCGCACAAACTCAGCGCCGACCTCGGTGCTGAAACTTCGATGATCTTGAGTTTCAAAGTCGGCGGATGTGCCGGGCTTCACGTCGCCATTAAGACTGCGATGGGCTGGATGGCCACTGATGAAAGCATTCAGACCGTCCTGCTGGTAACCGGAGACGCAGCACCAGAAGGCAACCGCTCGTTACTTCCAATTACCATGCATGGCGACGCTGGCAGCGCCTTGATCCTGCGCCGAGAAGGCGCGGAAAGCTTGTCAACCCAGGGCCCGTCGTTGATGGCTGTCCAGGTCATGACCCTCGGCCACCTCCAGAACGCGATTACCATGACCCGAACCAACGGACATCCCGACATCGTCATCGATGCTCTTTGCATGGAGCAAGAGGTGAGGCCGGTCTACTTTCTCAACATGCTGGCGGTAATCAATCAAGCTCTTGCAGCGTCTTCGTTGAGTTTGAAGGATATTGATCATTTCATTTATTCCAACCTCAGCCGCCGGGACCGCGAGGGTTTCTGCAAAATGGTGGGACTGCCTAAAGGCGGCCTACCGCCAACTCTCATGGAAGAGTATGGCCACACCTTTGCCAGCGACCTACTTATCAATTATGAGAATCTGCGGCGCGACGGGCTCATTCGTCCCGGCCAATTGTTGTTGTTCGCGTCCGCTGGGATCGGCTTCACCTGGGGGGCAACGATTGCCCGGGCCTGAATGAAAATCTGTGTAGGGTTGGATAACCATTTTGCGGATTTGGACAATGTTCGCACCGTGCTAGCCGACTGAGTTGCCATGCGCCGCGTACAGTTCATCGAACTCCATGAACAACCGTGGTTCCCGTCATCGCTTCGGGATGACGTTACGGATGCGCTTCAGTTTGGCTTCAACCTCCTGCACGCCTACGAACCCATTGCTCCGCTGTTGCAGAGCGTGATTGAATCTGCCGAGAACGGGACGAACGATGGGACCCGGACGAACGACCGGCAATCCATCGTTGATATGTGTTCCGGCGGTGGCGGTCCGTGGCTGGACCTTTCTCGAAGCCTCCGCTGTCGGGAGTCCGGAGATTCCGCGGGCCTTCAGATTTGGCTCACAGATAAATATCCGAATCTCGAGGCATTCGAAAGTATAAGTGCCTCTTCGGACCGCAGCATTGCATATTATCCGGAATCGGTTGACGCGATGAATGTTCCCCGCGCATTGAAAGGGCTGCGAACCATGTTTACCTCATTCCACCATTTCTCTCCGGAAGATGCTCGCGCCATTCTGCAGAACGCCGTCGATGCAGGAGAAAGCATCGGCATATTTGAGGCCACTAAGCGCGCCCCATCGACGATCGGCCTTATACTTGTTGGCATTCTCCTTATGTTCCTGCACACTCCGCGGATTCGTCCGTTCCGCTGGTCACGGTTGCTCTGGACGTATTTGATTCCGGTCATTCCGTTGGTCCTGCTATTCGATGGAGTAGTGTCCTGCCTGCGAACCTACCGGCCACAGGAACTGCGTGAGATGGTTGAAAAACTGACGTCGTGCCAATACCAGTGGGAGGTTGGTGAGCTTGCGGGTGGAAAGATGCCAATTACCTATCTGATCGGGTACCCAAACACAAGGCCCATCATTTGACCGAACCGTAGGCCTCCCGGCCCTCGGCCGGAAGTAGAAGAAGGAGAAAAGGAGACATCGCTCATGAAACAGCTGACATTCGCGATCACATTGCTGCTGCTATGCATTTCCTTCCCGGCTTCTCTGGCAGCCCGTCATAAGGTGCCACGCTACCTGAACAAAGAGTCGAGCGTTGATATGAGCAACATGAACCATATCTTTCTTGGATGGGTCGATTTGGGACCTGACGCGTGGGCGCTTTACGACTTTCGCTCGAGGGCCGACTGGGCTGAAGACATTGCTTTTTTGAATGCAGGTTTTCTGCAAGGCTTGCAAGCGACGCATTTACCTGGTCGAACCATAGTCGCCGCCAAAGACAAGGCGGACGAAAACATAGCCGGTAGCGACCTCTATATCAAATTTTCGGATGTTCGGGTCGACTACGACAACGAGCACCTGATTCTTTCCATCCATTTCATCGATCCAAAAACAAACGGCGAGATTGCTTCAATTCCGGTAAGGCCTTACTACGGCGACGGTCATAATGTGACGGAGTACCTGAAGGCGGCGCTGGATGAAGTAGGCACCAAGCTGCAAGTCGAAGTCACGGGCAAACCACCAAAGAAGAGGTGATACTAGGACCTGCACCCGTTTCTCGTCCGCTTCAACCGTGTAAAGAAACGGGGTACGTCCCGTCTGTCCCCATGTTTCTCCATGTTCCCCCCCCATGTTTCCTGTCCCCAATGTTTCCCCATGTTTCCACCCATGTTTCCATGTTTGGCCTGTCCCCATGTTTGGCCCGTCCAGCATGGCCACCCGCCCTTAAGAAAACTTTCTCACCGCGCCAATCCCAGAGCCGAAACCAAACCCAGAAACACCCGACTCACCGCGCCCACCGGATCGAGCAACACCGTGCGGCGCTCCAGCATGTCGGCTATTGGCTGTCCCTGGTAGCTGGCAATCTGCCGGTAGCGTGAGATGAAAAACAGCACTCGCAAGAAAAGTTTCCATCTGAGCGGGGCAAAATAATCCGGCGTTACAAACGGCACTGCATGGCCGTCCTTCACTTCGGCGATAAAGTCTTTGAAAGTTGCGGCGCGCGATAAAGAGATAACCGAACTGGCCACCAGCAGATGGCTGTCTCCCCCGCCGACCACCGGTTTCCGCCACTGCCGGGCAAGTTCCAGGACGCGATCGTTCTCCTCGCGCGGCCGCATCCCGTTGACTTCCAAAGCATGAATCGCCCAGCCGTAGCGGGAGAGCAATTCCGTGGCGGGAATTATCTTTGCTCCCGGTCCCCAAGGGAGCAGAGGATGGTTAAAGACGACCAGACAGCCGCTGGCCGCGAGGGCTTCAAACAACTCGTCGTAGCGTCCGCCGCTCGCAGTCGCTTGAATTTGTGCGTGCGTTTCCTGCACTCCACTCTCAGGCAGGTGACACACTCCCAGGTGAAACAAGTGACCCTGGAACCAGAGCGACAACTCTTCGCTGACGGCAATGCGTCCATCGAGATCAGGACGTCCGCGCAACAAAGCGAGGCTGCCGGCAAATTCGTCGTGATCGGTAATAGCGAGGTGAACCCCGTCAAAGCCCCACTTGGCCGCCGCCTCCGCCTCCATCTGATACACATCTTCAGGGGTGTAGGGCGGATTGAACGTTATCTCTGCGTAGTTCAGATCAGAAACTCCGCCGAGGCCAAACGACTTTTGCAGAATGCCACTCAAAGGGCGCATGAAAACTCGCTTGCTAACGTGGTTTAATGCCGCCAGCTTCTCCACGGAGTGGCACGAGTGATTATGCAGCGAAACCGCGTAGCCGAACTCGCGGTCCGGGTGGGGGCACTCGCGGTAGGTATAGTTCTCGATCTTCCAGGCTGATCGCCGTCTCATCGCTTTCTGCGTTCTGCGCTTCCCTGCGAGGGAACGTGCAAGTGTAGTTTCGCTCGTGACATCGGGCAAGAAGAAGTTGTCGCGCAAGAATGCATCTGATACTCTTCCCTGTCCATTCGCAATCAGCTGCACGGGCTCCGCTCAATAGAAGTTCACACGGTAAAGGAAATGCGGACTGCGGTCTCGTGTATATGTACAGCGTTTTTCAAAATCGTTTGTTCCAGCGGGTAAGCGATATTGCGGCTGGCGCAACACGGAGCATCGAGGCGAATGCATAAACCCATCAAATACTTCGAAAAGGCGATGGCAATTGCTGCGAACGGGGCGTGGCGAATATTTTGTTTGAGCAACAATCTCTTTCCCGAAAATCCATCTTTCACACCCCGATGGTCGGATAAGCCGCTGCTGAAGTCCCGCGAAAAGTCGAAGCCTCCTCTGGGCTGGCCTCGGCAAACCGATTCGTTGTGCCCGCGCTGTGTACCGGAGATTCGCCAACAAATTGTCGATGGCAAACAGGATTACCACGTCTTGTTAAACGAAAGGCCGGGTGAAATCAAAGCGCAGATCATCGAGCGCGATGGCAAAATCCTGATGGTGAAGGATTGCCCGGTTCACGGACATTTCGAAGATGTCATCTCCATCGATCCGCAATTCTTCCGGCATCTGGAGGAGACATTTCCCGGTCGGGACATCCGCGCCCACAACGACGAAAAACTGCATAACCACGGTAGCAGCACCATCAAGCATGGGCGAGGCTCGGTTCTCACCATCGACCTTACCAACCGCTGCAATATGATGTGCGATCCATGTTTCATGGACGCCAACCAGGTCGGCTTCGTGCACGAGCTTACCTGGGATGACATCAAGACGCTACTCGACAATGCAGTTTCCATCAAGCCACGGCGTCAGATGTCCGTGCAGTTCTCCGGCGGCGAGCCGACTTTGTCCCCGTATTTTCTGGATGCCATTCGCTATGCCCGTCAACTCGGCTATGACAGCGTGCAGGCTGCAACCAACGGTATCGAGTTCGCCAAAAGCCCCGCATTCGCGGCCCAGGCCGCGGAAGCAGGTTTGCGCTACGCTTATCTCCAATTCGATGGTATCGGCAACGCGGCGAATTCGCATCGCAACGTTGGGAACCTGTTCGATCTGAAGCTGCGCGCCATCGAGAATCTGCACTCCAACGGCGTCGAAATCATCCTCGTCACCACGGTGGTCAATGGGATTAACAATGAGCAGGTCGGGCGTGTGGTGCAATTCGCTCTCGACAACCCCGACAAGATAGCTTTTGTGTCATTCCAGCCGGTGTCTTTCACCGGGCGGGACGAAGCCGTCACCGAAGAACGCCGCAAAGCGCAACGCTACACGCTCTCGCATCTGGCTCACGATCTGAAAGCTCAATTGGGTATAGGCGAACCCGTTCGCGACTGGTTCCCGCTTTCCTTCTTGAGCACTTTTTCCGATTGGGCGGACCTGGTTCACGGGCCGGACGCGGCCTGGGGCCACGTCGCCTGTAGTTGCCACCCGAACTGCGGGGTTGGAATGGCGATTATGGTCGACAAGGAGACGCGCGAGGCGGTTCCGGTCACCGCATTCGTGAATGCCGACCAGTTCGCCAAAGATATTGCGCGGATCAACGATTGGGCCCGCAGCCGCTGGATCTCGGTCGTGGGGATGGCGCTGGCATTAGTCCGGAATTACGATGCGTTTCATGCGCCGACGCATTTCCGCTCTGTCGACATGCTGAAGAAACTCGACAAGGGCTTGGGCGCAACGGGACACGACTACGGCGACGTCTCAGGCAAGCGGACGATGGCGGACATTTTCCACCGGCGCCGCGACCGCTGGAACCTGCTGTTCGTGGCTGGCATGTGGTTCCAGGATTTATTCAACTACGATTTTCGCAGGACCGAGCAGTGCATCATCCCTTACGCTACGCAAGAAGGGGAAATCTCTTTTTGCGCTTACAACACCGGGATGGGCTGGCGGCATATCATTGAAAAGATGCATATGACCGCTACTTTGACCAAGTGGTACGAGGAGCACGGACGGCACGAGATATTCGCCGGCGGTAAGAGTGTGAAGCTCAGCAGCACGGATCATCGCCTGGTGTTGAACGAAGAGATTGTCACCAATGAGTCGCAGCATGATCTCGAACAACTTGGCGTCGCCAAGAACGCTCGCGAGGAGAAGTTACGGGCTCGAGCCGAGAAGGTCAAGCGGGACGAAGAAAATTTTCGCATGGCCGCGCTCTACCGCAAGGTCGCGCTGAAAGAACAACCGGTTCCTGACTTAGTGCAGATTGAACTCGGCGCCAAATGCAGCCCGCCGCGAGCGCCAGAGAGACTGTGAGAGCGCAGGAGCTCAAGAGGGCGTTTTCAACATTGGACATGATCGCGCGATTGCTCTGTGTTCTGCTTGCGCTTTTGATTTTTCCGGGAATGCTGGCTGGCCAGTCAGACGATCTGCTGAGCCAAGTTTGGGACGGGATCCAGCAAGCGCAGAAACAATACACAAGTATTTGCGGGACCATTAGCGAAACCCGCACTTCTAACTTAATGGTGAAACCCCTTGTGCTTCGAGGCAAGTTTTGCGCCGAAGGCACTACGCGATTCTCCTTAGACTACTTCGAACCATCCAGCATGCATATTCGCTTCAACGAGAACTACGTCAACGTAACGAGTGGCAATACGACCGAAGTGCAGGAAATCGGAAAAAGCGTTCGCCGCGCGCAATCTTATTTCGGGGGAGAGAACTCCCTTGGAAACCTGAAAAAGAATTTCACTGTCACCGTGCAAGAGGAAGACCGGAACTACCAGATGAAACTGCTTCCGCGCACGAATAATTTTCGCGACAGGCTGAATTATCTGGTCGTGAAGCTGGACAAAAAGAATTTCCTGCTTCGGTCGCTCGAAGTGGACGGCAAGAGCGGCGTAAACAGCATATTCGCCATCGATATAAACTCGATCAATCCGAAAATTCCTGCGGATATGTTTGAGGTATATAAACCAAAGTGAGCAATCCCAGGGTAATGGAGCGCAGTGAAATCGAGACGCTGATTCCTCATCGCCCTCCCTTCTTGTGGATCGACCGGGTGGAAGAACTGGAGCCTGGAGTTCGTTGTGTTGCGGTAAAGTTTGTCGACCCGGCGAACCCTATTTTTGCCGGACATTTTCCTGCCCAGCCAATTCTGCCGGGAGTTTTTCTGATCGAAGCAGTAGCCCAGACCGCTGGAGTGATGCTGGGTTCAGCCGCGCCGCAAGCGGCTGACAAGCACCCGGGGGGAGTGGCGCTGCTCGCGGCTGTAAACCGCTTCAAGTTTTTCAAGCCGGTGGCGCCGGGGCAGGAACTGCGCATTGAAACGAAAAAACTCACCGAGGTTGGACAAATGGCGTGCATCGGCGGCACGGTGTGGGTCGGCGGGGAAATGGTAGCGACTGGTGAGTTGTCGGTGGTTTTGGGTTGATGGACGGGAGCCGCAGCATGATGGCTCGTTGCATGCGCCTCGTGGGCAGTTTAGTGGTAAGCCATCCGGGCTTGGTTACAGCCCTGAGCCTGGTCATCACCTTATTGTTGTATGCGAACATCCACAACCTGCGAACCGGTACCGACCTGGCCGATTTGTTCGGGAATCGCGACCCACAATGGCGAGCCGCCAGCCAGATCGGCAAAGAACTGGGCTATGGCAATCAGCTCTTTGTGGTGATTGAGGCTCCGGCAGGCGGAACGGACGTCAGCGGCCAGATGGAAGACATGGCTGGCCGTCTCACCGCTGACATGCAGGCCAGCGGACTGTTCGTGAATGCGCGCAGCGGCCTGCAAGATGAGGAACTGCTCAACGTGGTGCGGTTCTTTACCTGGAATTTTCCGTCCTTCGCTCGGCCCGCGCAAGCAGAAGATCTGAAGCGGCGGCTGGATCCCGAACAAATTAGTAAGAACGTTCGCCGCGCAACCACCGAACTCGTCAGTCCATTTTCTTCCTTGGGAACCAATTACTTCGTCGCCGATCCCTTGGGTCTGATGCAATCGGAAACCGGAGGCAGCCACGGCTTTTCACAGTTTGCCAATTTCGATCTCAACTTTGGATCTGGAAATCGCTTCTTCAGTAAAGACCACAAGGCTCTGCTCATTATTGCCGAACCCCGACAGTCGGCGATGGATTACAACTTCGCTGAAAAAGTGATGCGGTGGACGCGTGAGCACATCCGTTCAATGACTGCGGAGCCGGAGCTCTGGGACTCCGGTGTGCGGGCCACTCCGGCGGGATCTTATGTTTATGCGGAGCTGGAACATCAACTCATCGAAACAAATATTCGCCGAATTTCCCTGATCTCCATCGTTGGCAATCTGCTGTTGTGCCTGGTGATCTATCCCAGAATCCCGCTTCTACTGTTATCGCTGCTGCCCGCCAGCCTGGGCATTGTGTGGACTACGGGCGTGGCAAGTTTCTATCCGGGACAAGTAAATCTGATCAGCCTGTCTTTTATTGCGATCCTCGCAGGTCTGGGAGACGACCAGGTCGTACATTTCTTCAACCGCGTGCCGCAGGAATGGGCCAAGGCTGGGGTGCTGAATGACGGCACACTGAAGGAGGCGGTGTTACGAACCTTCGAAACCACCGGGCTTAGCGTTTTCCTCTGCATTGTAACGGCGGCTACCGCTACGGCCTCGCTAGCCACTGCGAGCTTCAAAGGACTGGCGGAATTCGGGTTCATCCTGACGGTGGGAATGTTCATGATGATGCTCCATACCCTCCTGACGGTTCCGGCGCTGCTCCAGTTATGGTGGCGAGTCAGGAAGCCGCGCGCGCCGCAGACGATTACCTTCCGGTTGCTCCCCTTCGTGGCGCGAAAATCCGTTGATTTTGTGGGCCGGCACACTCGGCTTGTTGTGGGCTTGGGCTTGGGAGCGTTCCTGCTGTCTTTAATATTTCTGCCAACGATTAAATTCGAAAAGCACTTCGAGATCACCGAGGCCGATAATCCCGCCATGGCCGCGCAGAATTTGCTTTCCGCAAGGTTCGGCATTGAGGGCAGTCCGCACCTGCTGTTGATCGCCGGCGGCGAGCAGGAGGTACTGGGCAGAGCCGAAGAACTGACTGCCAGGCTTGCGGACTATCAGCAACGCGGCGTCATCAAGTCCATGTTCTCGCCCACGATTCTGCTTCCGTCCGCTCGAACCCAAAGTGAACGAGCCAGTTCACTAACCGGCGTCAATTTCGACGCGTCGGCCCGCGCTCTCGAGTATGCGCTTCGCAAGAATGGCTTTCGAACCGGGCCGTTCCAGCCCTTTATCAATCGACTGCGACAGCTAGCACAAAATCGGGGACTCGGCAGTGATCCAATTACCCTGGAAACGGCCGCGAAGTTCCTACCGCAAGGATTGCTCAACAACAGCATTCGCAAGACCGCGGACGGTAGCTACGTCGCGGCCATAACTTTTTATGGCGCCGATCCCGATGCGGTCGAGGTAATTCCGGAAACTGTCATCCAGTCCTGGCGAAATCAATTTGGTGGGTTCGTGGAGTTTTCTTTCGAGAAGATGAACCGCGACTTGCAGAGGCAAGTGCTTCATGACAGCAGCAGAGCATTGGTGTGGACCGCGGCGGGGATTTTGTTGGTTGTCTACCTTTGTTTCCGCAACCTCCGCGTGTCGCTCATCGTACTGATCCCGATCATATTCGGCGTCGTTGCAACTTTTGGCCTGCTGCTGCTGGTCAGGCACCGCTTCAGTTTCATGTCGATTACGGCGATTCCGCTCATCATCGGCATCGGCATCGACAATGGCATCCATTTGGTGCGCCGCTACCTGGAAAACGACCGCAACGAAATTCTCGCGATCGCGAAGGCTTCGGGCGCGGCGCTGATTCAATCGAACCTCACCACGATCGTTGGCTTCGGGGCGCTGATGACTTCCAGTTTCGCACCGCTTGTGGAAATGGGTCTGGTGACTTCACTGGGCGTCGCGTTGGCGCTGGCGGGCGGCTTGTTGTTAATTCCCGCTGTTATTCTGCTCGAAGAACGGCGGCGTACAGTCGTGGGCGTGGCAACGCCTCATCCGAGCAAGGGCTGATTGGGAATAAGGGCCTCACACAGTAGTTGGGCTTTACGGGTGTCCCATTCGACACTGTGCCGCTGAGCATTTATTGATGAAAATTGGTAAATGAAGCAGCACGTTCCGCGAAACGATCATCACACGAGACACCGTCACAATAGCTGGGTGCATGACGGATACTTTCCTGTGATAGTCATCAAGTTTCCTACCCTACGTTGTCGGATTTAATCTAGATGAAATCGTCGCTTCGCTCGGCAACGCTGTCCTTTTCCGGGTCGCTCCCCAGACTATTTTACCGATTGGCGAGTTGCGGACGAATTGCCCCGATTCTACTGTTATCGGCCACTCTGTTTTTCCCACTCGGGGCGGAAGCCGGCCTGCCGCGGGTTGCGATCTCGATTCCGACGGATCAGAACCTTGCCGTCGGATTGAAAGCCGGCGAGCAGTGTAAAGTTCCCGACAAATTGATCGTGCTGCCACCCGTGTCTTTCGATTTCGCTGGTAGCGAAAGCCCCGCCAGCTTTTTCGACGAGCAAGCAATCAATAGCCTGCCCGAAGGATCGGAGGTCTGGCTGCATGTGCTGGTAGAAGCCAGTTCACTTACCGGCAAGGAGTCCGAACAGGAGATTACCGAGCGAGTTGACGCGTTTGTGAAATCGATGCCGCTCTCGGCGGTTGTGGCGCGCGGGCTTGTCGTGGAGATCAGAGAACCGCTGAAGCGTCCTGATCTGTTCACGTTCGGTTTGGTGCGTCTCGCCTTAGCTGTAAAGGGCAGAAAAAACGGCTTGCGGCTGGCATTTGTTTTTCCGCCGGGGTTCGTCGGCAGGCATGGAGATATTGTAAAAAGACTTGCCACTTATTCCGATCTGCTGGGTATCACCTATGTCGACGGCTGGCGCCAGGATGCTGCTTGGATTGCGGAACAGGCGCTGAATAAGCCGGTCATTCTCAAGTTAGATTCCGGAACGTCCGCGAAACCCTCGACGTTGGTGACTGCGATGCTCGCGACCGCCGGGACCGGGGTGGAAATTGTCTGGGCGGAGCCGCTGGACGCCAAGGCTGCGATGGCCTTGTGCGTGACAAGCAGCTTCGTGAGCCGTTCCATCACAGGTAATATGTTCGCGGTCGATGCCGCAGCCTCTCCCTTCAGCGTCGCGGTCGATGGCGTGGCGAACGATGAGCACCGTTGGTTCGGCGGCGGCCGCTCGGATGCAGTGATCGTGGCGCGCGTAGATGCGAGTCCCGACTCACCGAAGACGGTAACGCTACAGAGCGCTAAGTCAGGACCATTCGAGGTCAAATGGTACGACCCCGCGACCGGCATCGAGCTCCCGGCGGGCGCAGTGATGAAGACTGACAAGGGTTTCGCGCAAACCTGCGCCTCCACCAGCAAATACGCGCTTATTTCGATCCATAGAGAGAGCGAGGCCGATCAAACGCTGTATAACACGGTGGAGGTTAAGGGCGGAGTCGAATTAAGTATCGAAGAAATCATCGCTCGCTGGCAACAGAATCGCGAAGCGCAGAAACAAAAGCTGGAAAATTATATGGCCTCCAGTTTTCTTAGTCTGCACTTTGAATCTACTAATCTGGAGCCGGGTTTTGATTTTTCGATGCAGCTCAAGCAATTCTTCAGCCGGGACGGCCAGATGGAGCTGGCGCAAAAAGAGTTCTACATCAATGGGGTGAAATTCGGCAAGAATCACGAGTTTCCATTGCCCGAAATCGAGCCTGCAAAAGTCATGACCCAGCCGCTCGAATTGAATCTCAACGAGCGCTATGACTACAAATTGCTCGGCACCGAACAGGTAAATGGGGCCATGTGTTTTGTAATAGGAATCGAGCCCAAGGTACGAGACGAAGGGCTTTACAGCGGCAAGATATGGATCGACGCTATGAATTTTCGGGAGGTGAAACAATCGTTGAGCCAGCGCGGCGTCAAGAGCAACGTGCTGGTAAACGTGGAGACTCAGAATTTTGAACTGGTCCGCGACGACAAGGGCAATCAATTCAACTTGCTGCGATCGATATCCGCACAGCAGTTGCTGAACGCCGCCGGGCGCGATTTTGTGTTGCAGAGGACGGTGCAGTTTTCGGACTACGTCATCAACTCCCCGAACTTTAATGCCGGTCTCGCGGATGAGCACAGTTCTGACGACCCGATGTTCCGTGACACCGACGTGGGATTGCGGCCGCTGCGGAAGAAAAACGGCGAGCGCGTTCTAGTGGACCAGAGTGCGAAGAGCATCAAGTCCTTCGTTGCCGGCTTGATGTATGGAGGCACATTCAACTTTCCGATTCCGTTCCTCGGCACCAGCACAGTCGATTTTGATTTTCATCACACGGGCGCCCAGCTTTCGACCTTCTTCGCCGGACCCATTTTGATTTCCGATCTCTCAAAGCAGGTTCGACCCAAGTTCCGCGTCGCGCTGGATCTGGCGCTCACCGGAGTGCCCGGCCAGAACCGCATTTACAGCAACAACACGGAATTATTGCAGGGAGAAATATGGACGTGGGAGCAAACCACCGGCGTCCGCGCCTCGTGGCAAGCCAGCACTCATCTAAGCGTCACCGCCTCCAACTATTTCGCGTATGACAATTTCCTGCGGACCAGCCAGGCGGCCGAGCAGTACGAACTGCCGCGCAACGGATTAAATGTGCTTCCCGGCCTTGAAATAAAATACAACCTAAATGGTTATGTATTCGATGCGCAGGCGACACGGGGCGAACGCATCGACTGGAGGCCGTTCGGGTGCCCATCGCTGGCCCCGTCCCCGGCGGGATGTGGGTCTTTATCTTCCAACCCTTCGCCCAACCAGCCGCCCGAAAACGCTCTACTGGTTCAGCGGCCACAAAATGCGTTCACGCTCTACGACGCCGATTTGTATAAGGATTACTACATCCGCAAGTTCACCAAAGGCGGATGGGATCTTTCGTACTGGGGCGGCAATCAACTGGATCGCTTCTCGCGTTATTTCCCCTCGTTTCTTACGTCGCCGCGTCTCCACGGCATCCCCCCCGGCACGGATTCTTTTGACGCCATTGCTATGGCGAACGTGCACTATGGCTTCAATGTGATGGACCTGGTGAAAGTCGATGGCATGTATGCGTATGCGCGGGCGCGCAATCAGGAGGAGTCGCTGCAATTTCGCAAATTCGACGGCCTGGAACTTAACGTCAACACTCCCGCCCCCTGGGGTACGCTGTTGCAAGGAACGGTTTCCTACGCGCTGGATGGGAACATCGAACGCTACAACTCGCGCTGGGCCGTGTACATTTTGATCTTCAAGCCGCTGCGCTAAATTCGAAGATATGGCTGAAACAAGATTGGTTGAAAAAACGCTGGTTGAAAAAAAACTAGTCGATGGCGCCGCCGATCGAAGCGTGGCATTAGTCACCGGAGCTTCCGGGGTTATCGGCGCCGCGATCTCAGCCGCTCTGGGAAGCGCGGGTTACCGCGTGGCCGTGCACTATCATCACGGGAAAGAGTCCGCGGATGAGGTGGTTACGCGCATCATCGCTGCTGGCGGAGAAGCCTTGGCAGTGGAAGCCCAGCTCTCCAGCCAGGAGAGTGTTGCGCCCATGTTCGAATGCATCGAACAGCAACTTGGTCCGGTTGATTACCTCATAAACAATGCAGGCATCAACCGCGATGTGCTGTTGGCCTTTATGTCGGAAGAGCAGTGGGATGAAGTGATCGCTACCAATCTCCGAGGCACGTATTTGTGTTCGCGGTTGGCCCTGCCGGGCATGATGCGCCGGGGAAGCGGAGCAATTTGTAATATCGTGTCTCCTGCTGGAATTCGCGGCCAGGCCGGGCAATGCAATTACTCGGCATCCAAAGGCGGCATCATTGCTTTCACTAAGGCGCTCGCTCGCGAGGTGGGGCAATTCCACATCCGAGTAAACGCCATCTGCCCCGGCGTGATTCCCAGCCCTATGTCCGCCAAATACATTGAGAAAGAGGAGAAACGGCTGCTTTCCGAAATCCCGCTGGGGCGGTTTGGCAAGCCCGAAGAAGTGGCTCCGCTGGTCGCGTTTCTAGGGTCGGAGGCGGCAAGTTACATCACCGGACAGGTTATCGCTGTGGATGGAGGGCTGCTGTAATTGAAGTTGACGGCGGGAAGGAAAACGACATCATAATGAAGACGCGAAAGTCCGCGAAGACGGCTTCCAGATAGCCTTCCAGACGGTTCTGGCGGCGATTTCTGCCATAACCTTTATGGTATGCTACGGCTTTGTAAAACGAATCATATGGCGACCGTTAAGGAGCAACTTAAACCCATCATATTGAGCAGCTTGCGGATCACTGACTTGACCCCCGAGGATCTGCACGACGATCAGCCTCTGCTCGGCGGAGAACTGGAAATCGATTCCATCGATGTGCTCCAACTCATCCTGGAGATTGAGAGGCACTTCGGCATCAAGCTGGTGGGGGGAAGTTTTAATCAGAAACACCTTGAAAGCGTTAACGCCTTGGCGGCCATCATCGAATCCAAAGTGGCGGAAGCACGGACCTGACATCCAATCTCTCCGTGTGCAACTCCCCCTTATTCAACCGAAAGTTGTGCAAATACAATAGCCGCCCAAAGCGACTCGAATACAGGCGCGCCTTTAGGCGGAGAATGCCGCCATGTTGAGCTGCGTTTGGCGTCTAGCGCTCAGTCAGGCATCGCGCGAAGACCGTTCTCATTGAAGCTCGTTCTCATATTTCCAGGGACTGAAGAAGAAAGTGACCCAAGACGTTGGCGACCATAAGGACGAAGACGGAAATGACGCGCTGGTACGAGCACCGTTTTCATAACACAACGGCGCTGCGGATGATATTTGTCATCATGCCGAGGCTCCCGCGTTTTCTCCATCCTCCTGTCGCGGCGATTACGGCGCTCGTTTTCTTCCTCATATTGAAGCGGGAACGACGGGCGGTCACCGGAAATTTGCGCCAGGTGTCGGGCAAACATGGGCTCGCATTGCAGTGGAAAGTCTATCTGGTCTTTTATTCGTTCTGCGATCTCATGGTTTCCTATTGTTTTGTGCCGAAGGCCACGGATTCAGAGCTGCTCGCTATGCTGGAGAACCCGGATGCCAGCGGCGCCAAGATTGACCAATGCCTGGCCGCGGGCAATGGACTCATTGTTTGGACGGCACACGTGGGCAATTGGGAATTCGCATCGCGCCTGCTGACACTGTATGCTCGCGTCAACGTAGCGCGGGTGGTCGAGGACAAGCCGGCGGAGATTGCGCTGCGAAACTTGATGGCTGACGACCGGATCAGGGTTGTGGATTTGAAGCGAGGAATTTCTGCGACGATAGAACTCTTACAGGCCTTGCGCCGAAATGAGATAGTAGCCATCCAGGGAGATCGTGTTTATCAGCGTCGCACTTTCGATATACCATTTTTTTCCCGACCCGCCAGTTTTCCGCTTGGTCCTTTCCTGCTTTCGCAGGTCGCGGGGGCGCCGGTGCTTCCCGCTTTCGTGGTTCGACGAGGCTGGCTGCGCTACCACGTTCTGATCGGCGATCCGATCCCGCCCGTTCCGCCATCAGCCACTCGCGGTGCCGACGATGCCCGCTTACACGAGGCTATGTGCCAGGCTGTCAGGTTTTTGGAAGCAACATTAACGATTTACTACGATCAGTGGATGAATTATTTTGATTTTTGGCCGAATGCCCCTGGCGACTGACTCCCGGAATCCATCTCAAGAACGTCGTTTCCCGTACGCTGCCAAACGGCAATCTCACGACTACATGACAGCTTCGTCGTCTAGCTCGATCGGAGCTCGAAGCAAAAATGTTGGATGGTTCGCGTGTGCCTCTTCTTGCGACAGGTGCTCGGCACGAAGTCTGGAAAAAACACGACCGTCTACAAAATCGACACCATCAATGTAGACGGAAAACCAGAAATATACTTCAAGTGTTTGAGAATATTGGTCGGGGAGAGAGGATTTGAACCTCCGACCCCCTGGTCCCGAACCAGGTGCTCTACCAGGCTGAGCCACTCCCCGACTGTAATCGCGGGCGCGTGAAGGAGGAGCATTCACCCGCGCATTGCGGCTTTCTACCGAGAACTGAATTATAGCATTCCAGCCTCTGCGGAATCGGCGCTGGAATCGCGCCCGCTGCGGTAGACTTAGGACGCACTCGCTCCGTTCAGAATGCTCGTCCTCCGCGCAAGCCGCCTGTTTACGCCGCTCGAAGAAGTTCTCAATCCGCTCGTCTTCATCGAAGACGGCCTCATCGCGAAAATTTCTTCGCGCGACCACGCCGAACTTCCGCAGAACGCCCGCGTGATCGATCTAGCCGACGCCATTCTCGCGCCCGCCTTCGTCGACATTCACATGCACGGTGGCGCTGGCCTCGATGTCATGCGAGCCGCACCCGCTGAATTGCCTAAGCTCAACGCCTTCCTCGCAAACCACGGCGTTGCGGGATATTTTCCCACGACCGTCGCCGCCCCGCTCGATCAGACCTTCAATGCCTTGGAACGCCTCGCCGACGCCATCGAAGCAACTCAAGCTCCTCACGCGGCCGACGGCGCTCCCGTGCAGGCTCGCCCGCTCGGCATTCATCTCGAAGGTCCATTCCTCAGCCACAAACGCCGCGGCGTGCATCCTCCCGAATATCTCGTCGAGCCCACGCTCGAAATCTTCGAACGCCTCTGGCAGGCCGCCCGTGGTCACGTGCGCATGATGACCATCGCCCCCGAACTTCCCGGAGCCCTCGAAGTGATTGCCGAAGCCGTGCGCCGCAAAGTTTGCGTCAGCATCGGCCACTCCGATGCCGTCCTCGAAACCGCGCGCGCTGCCGTGCAAGCCGGCGCCCGCCACGCCACCCACACTTTCAATGCCATGCGCCCGCTCGATCACCGCGAGCCCGGCATCATCGGCGAAGTGCTTAGCAGCGCCCAACTCACGGCCGACATCATCGCCGATGGAATTCACGTCGCCCCCGAGGTAATTCAAATTTTCCTCAAAGCGAAGGGCATCGAACGCGCGGTCCTGATCACCGACGCCATGTCCGCCGCCGGCATGCCCGACGGCACCTACCAGCTCGGCCCCATCCAAGTCGAGGTCAAAGATGGCCGCGCCACAGCGAATGGATCGCTTGCCGGCAGCGTCCTCACCATGGACCGAGCCGTCCGCAACATAACCCAATTCGCCGGCTGGACCTTGCAGCACGCCGTCCGCGCCGCAACCCTGAATCCCTCTCGCGCCGCCGCCCTCGCGCAGCACGGACATCTATCCTCCGGCGCGGAAGCGAACATTGTTGTATTGAGTCCCGAAGGAGAAGTGCGAAAAACCATACTCCGGGGACGCGGCCTGTAGAGCGATTTCGAACGAGCGGCTTCATGCCGAGCCCTAAACCTATATGCGCTCTTCGTTCTCACGCATCACTTCGGCGGAGTACGCTCAAATGGGAGTTTGGTATAGCGTTCCTTCTCGATTTCGATAACTAATGCCACGCGTTCTTCTGGATTACGGAACGGGAACGGCTTCCCTGTGTACTTGTGCGAAATTGGATCCAGTATCTTCAGTTGCGGGTCGGGGCGGCGCTCCACCACGCGGCCTCGAATCTGCACCTCAGAATAGGGATCGTCCGAGTCCACGATGGACAAGGCAACTCGCGGATCGCGGCGCGTATTCTTCGCCTTGAGCGAGTTTCCACCGGTGCACACCACAAGATGTTCACCCTCGCGCCCAATCCATACCGGCACGGATTGAGGAGAGCCATCCGGCATAAGAGTCGCCAGATGCGCAAAGTTCGGACGGTCGATCAGTCTCTTGGTATCTTCCGACAATGTGACAGCCATAAATATTCCTTTTCTCTAAGAGATTCGAGGAATTTTAAATTCAAGCAAGCCGAGATTCAAGCAAGCCGGTTAATCAACGACGCTACATACCCCGCACCAAATCCGTTGTCGATGTTCACCACGCTCACGTTCGACGCGCACGAATTCAGCATCCCAAGCAGCGCGCTCAGCCCCTTAAACGATGCTCCATAACCCACGCTGGTCGGCACCGCGATTACCGGAACGCCGACGAGTCCCCCCACCACGCTGGGCAGCGCGCCTTCCATGCCCGCGCAAACAATCACAACCCGAGCCTTGGTCAGCGCCTCGCGATTGGCCAGCAGACGATGAATTCCCGCAACGCCCACATCATAGAAATGTTTCACTTCGTTGCCCATGATTTCGGCCGTTACAACGGCTTCCTCGGCCACGGGAATATCGCTGGTTCCCGCTGAGACCACGGCGATCATTCCTTTGCCATAAGTGTGCGGGTCACGTTGCAGCACGATCGCTCGCGCCAACTCACGATACTCCACCGCGCGAACTTTTTTCTTCACTGCGGCAAACTGCTTCTTGTCAGCGTGCGTGGCAAGTATGTTGCCTCCATGCTTCGCCAAACGCGCAAAAATCTCCGCCGTCTGCGCCGGAGTCTTCTGCTCACCGAAAATCACTTCCGGCATGCCGGCGCGCAACGCGCGATGATGATCCACCTTGGCAAACCCCAGGTCTTCAAATGGCAAGTGGCGCAGGCGGTCGACGGCGTCGTCAGGAGTGAGCGTGCCTCGGCGTACCTGTTCGAAGAGTTTGCGGATAGATTCAGCGTTCATAGCAACATCGCGCTGTGGACTGTCACCAGTCCAACAGCAAGATTCTAGGTTAGCATTCCCGAAGGATATGAGTTTTAGGCGTACGTGCGGCGGAGCGGATTTTTGCAATCACGGCAGTACAGACTTTACGGGCAAGGCCCGGCTCGTCGAGGTGGGCGAGAAACAACCGGCGGAGGCCGGCCGGCTTCACTCTGCCCGCGAGATAAATGTCGTAGATCTGGCTTCCCATGCGGTATCCCCACTCTTGTGCCGTCGATTCAAGCTTGGCCCCATCGCTGCGGATAGCCACCTGCGCTGCCTTTTCAAGAGCCGCACGCGATAGCGACAACGATTCTCTCTCGGGCGCCAGCCGCGAAGGATAAAGCACCCGGGAACCAAAATAAGCGACTGCATGCTCGATCGCGCGAATGTAGAAAGCATCAATGCGCAACACCTCGCCCACATTTTCCAGTAAGACCTGGTTTCTTATGCCGTGTCCATTTACACGCTGCGGCAAACCCCTGCAGGCATGATGCAGAAAGCGCGCCGCATCTTCAGCCGCATGCATCATTTTAAATTCGCGGACACAGAATGCATTGACTTGAGGAAGATAGGCGCTGCCGTGTTCTTCTACGTTCGCCAACATACTTTCCAGCGGCTGTCCGACGATCCCCTTCCGCAAAAGCAAACGTCGCAGCACCGCGTCCGACGAGTTGCCGTGAACCTCAGGGAGCATATCCACCAAAAATTTCGGCTGCGTGCCGTTGTGCGGAGAATAGCGATTGATCTCGAGAAAACTCGCCAGGCTATCGATCAGGTTATAGATGGTGGGCGCGAAGTCGGGGCTGGTATCGCAGCGGCTCCACTGATCCAGAAACAGACGATAGCTTTCATATTTTTCGAGCGGCGTAGCGTTGAAGACGCACACGGCATCGTCGTTCACGCGAACCGCTTCGACCTTGTCCGCGCGCTCGCCAGCGGCGCGCCAGTACAGAGCATCCACATTCTGCAAAACCGTCAGAATTTTGGCACCCGGCATTTCTTTGCGCAGAACGCGCGGCAAGTGTCCCGGAGCCAGGTGCGACTCGCCGAAGAGCACAAAGATTACCGCGTTGGGGTGCCGCTCGCGAATCTCGCCAATCTTCGCGGCAGCGTGGCGGTCGCGCGCTCCAATCTTTCGCAGGTTTTCTCGCGGCATGCAATCGAGGCCATAGATGGCCTCGCCGTGATCGCGAGCCGCAACCAGCAATTCATGGAATGGAGCCCAGTCGTATCCCCAATCCAGATCAAAACGAATACGCTGCCGTAATTCTTCTTCGTCAATCTCGCGCCGCCACCATTCCTCGAGAATGTGCTGGTCGCGGGCGAAAATAGTTTCCACCCCGAGTACTACCGGACGATCTCCGCTTAACGCCCGTTGTTCGATGAGTGATGCGGCATAGCGCTGCGCCGCGGGCAGAGCGTGGTAGTCGCCAATTAAGACTACATCGGCCGCATTCAGAGCATTCTGGAACTGCTGCGTGTCGAGCAGGGAATCATAAGTGCGAAACGATTTGCTGAACTCACGCAGATATTTGCGGCGGCCGTGCGAATCCTGGGCGCCGATTTCGCGCTCCACTCCGGCCAGCGCCTGAAGCTGAGCGGCGCTGCGGCGGGATCGCAAATTGGCTGCAGATGCCATAAAGTCAGCTTCTAGCTCCTAAGCTCCTGGTTCTTCATCGAATCGAAAATCGATCTGCTCCTCTACGCCTTGACTCCTGTGCAACGACTCCCTATGCTCCAACTTCGGGGCGGCGCGCGCGCGTCGCCTCGTCGGAGGCGCTTTGCCCAATCATCCGCCGCAAAATCTCACCGTCGCCACTACCGGCGCCAGCGGCTCGGTGTTTCTGCGGCAACTGCTGCTCGCGGTCAAGCGTGACGCTCGCATTCAAACCGTGAACTTCATCGCCTCGGACTCCGGCCTGCGCGTGATGGCCGAAGAACTGGGCATCAAAGGCCGCTCCAATCTGGTCCGCCAGATACTCGGCGAGAAAACGAAATCCTCAACCCGCGCCGGCGACACTTCTTCCAAAATCGCCAATACGAAAATCGCTGACATCAAAATCAAAGAGCAGTTGAACGCCGATATCGGAGCCAACGTGGCCAGCGGTTCTTACCCCGCCGATGCCATGATCGTGATCCCGTGCAGCGTGGGCACTCTGGCCCGCATCGCAAACGGCATCGCCTCGCACCTCATCGAGCGCGCCGCCGACGTCTGCCTCAAAGAGAAGCGGCCGCTCGTGCTCTGTGTTCGTGAAACGCCCCTCAACAAAATCCACATCCGCAACATGTACCGCGCAGCCGATGCCGGGGCCACTATTTTTCCCCTCATCCCCGCCTTCTATTACCGTCCGGCAAACTTAGATGACATGGCCCGCGAGTTCGCCTATCGCGTGCTCGCCCATCTGGGCCTGTCTCAGCCTGGGGCTTTCCGCTGGAAAGGCTGATCTATCAGCCACTTGGCTGCCTACATTCAAAAAGTCTTTCACCTAGGGCAGATCGGCCTAATGGGGAGAACTTCAGTGTAGAGAGCTGAAGGGGCACATCCCAGATACCCGACGGACATGTACGCCCGGGAAAGCGCCTGCCAGAACTTCACCATCAGGTCCCAGATTTCCAAAGCGACGATCTGGTTTTCTTAGCGTAGAATGCGGCAACTTCCCTGACGGGTGATTTCATGCGTTTGGCGACTCAGCGGCTGATGCTGATTAAGCAGAGATTCGTGCTTTTGGATCGTCAATGGCGGCCGTTTTTTCCGTTGTTAGCTTGTGCGGCGATCGTGGCTTTGGCCTCGGCTACGGCCCAGGCGGCCGACGACCACAACCCCTACGCGGGCGATGCCAAGGCAGCGAAAGCTGGCGAGTATGAATTCCGCATCAACTGCGCGCTCTGCCACGGCTTAGGCGCGCATGGCGGCGGCCGTGGGCCGGACCTGACTAGAGCGCAGAAACGGCATGTTCATTCCGACGCCGAGATGTTCCAGGTGATCAGCAACGGCATCCCCGGCACCGTAATGCCCGCGAATGGAACCAACGGCCAGGGAGTCGGCATGACGGACGAAGAGATCTGGCAGATCATTACTTACATACGGAGCGTGGAAGTAAAGGCAGCCTCCAGCGCCACTGGCAGCATCGCGCATGGTAAAGAACTTTTCTATGGTGACGCGAACTGTTCCCTGTGCCACATGATCGAGGGGAAGGGCGGGCGTTTAGGTCCCGAACTCACCGCGGTAGGCGGTTCGCGCACGCCGACGGCGATCATCGATTCGGTGCGCAATCCCAGCCGTCGCCTAGCCTGGGGATTAACTGAGGCGACCAAAGAGTTTCCCCAGGAATACGAAACCATTACGGTCGTCACCGCCGGCGGGAAGAAAATCAAAGGTGTCGTCCTCAACGAGGACAACTTCAGCATCCAGATGATGGATGGCGGCGAACAGATTTATCTGCTGGAGAAAGACAAGCTGCGTTCGTTTCAGAAGAGCCGTGAATCGATGATGCCGATATATAACCCGGACATTTTAAGCGATAAAGATCTCGGGGACATCGTTGCGTACCTGATCAGCGTGGGGGCGAAATGACGCGGCTGAGACTCTTCTTCAATCGGTTGACGATTTTTCTTGCGCTCGGATTCCTTACCACTCAAGCCGCCGCGCAGGTCACATTCGACCGCCTATTGAATTCCGCCAAGGAGCCACAGAACTGGCTCACCTATTCCGGTGATTACTCCGGCCGCCGCCACAGCCCGCTCGATCAGATCAACATCACGAACGCTCGCTCGCTGGTGGCAAAATGGGTCTACCAAACCGGAGCCACCGGCAAACTTGAAACCTCGCCCCTTGTAGCCGACGGTATTCTATACGCGACCGCGCAGGACGACCGCGCGTTCGCCCTGGACGCCCGCACCGGCCGCCCAATCTGGATGTTTCAGCATCAACTCCCCGGGGACATTCGTCCCTGCTGCGGGCGCGTGAATCGCGGGCTCGCGCTTCTCGGCGACAAGGTTTTCCTGGGCACACTCGATGCGCACGTGATCGCGCTCGATACCAAGACCGGCAACGTGATTTGGGATATCGTGGCTGCGGAATACCAGAAGGGCTACAGCTTCACGGTCGCGCCGTTGGCGGTGAAAAATCTGATAGTGATTGGCGTCTCTGGAGGCGAGTACGGCATCCGCGGCTTCATCGATGCCTACGATGCCGCAACCGGTGAGCGCAGATGGCGCCTTTACACCGTTCCGGGTCCGGGTGAGCCCGGGCATGAAACCTGGGAAGGCGATTCGTGGAAGGTTGGCGGCGCTCCGGCGTGGAATATTGGAAGCTACGATCCGGCAACCAACCAGATTTTCTGGCCCACCGGAAATCCTTCGCCCTCGAATCGCGGCGAAGGTCGCGCCGGAGACAATCTCTACAGCAATTCGCTGCTCGCCCTAAATGCGGACACGGGCAAGATGAATTGGTTTTTCCAGTTCACTAAACACGACGAGCACGATTGGGATGCTACGCAAGTTCCTGTGATGATCGATTCCGGCGACAAGCATCTGATCGCGCAGGCCAACCGCAACGGATTTTTCTACGTACTCGATCGGACGACCGGCAAGCTGATCTCCGCCAACGCATACGGTAAGACCACTTGGAGCGAAAGCAAAGATGCCGAAGGCCGTCCAGTGGCGAACAAAGGAGCCTCACCCACCCTCGAGGGCCACACGGTCTGTCCTGGAGCGCTGGGGACAACGAATTTCATGGCCCCAGCCTACGATCCTCAAACCGCGCTCTTCTACGTAACAGCGCGCGATCAGTGCGATATCTTCAGCACCGCCCCGCAACCGTATGAAGCGGGCCATGCGTATTACGGCAGCGCATATTTCCCTTCGGAAGAAGCCGAGCCCTATCGCGGATTTCTTAAGGCGATCGATCCCGCGACGGGAGAGATCAAATGGAAGTTCGAGCACACCTCGCCGACATGGTCAGGAGTATTGTCGACCGCCGGAGGACTCGTATTTACCGGTGATGCCGAAGGAAACTTCATCGCTCTCGACGCCGCTTCTGGCAAAGCGCTATGGCATTTCCAGATGGGCGGCGCAGTCTACGCCGCGCCCATGGCCTTCGCCGTCGAAGGTAAGGAATACGTGGCGATCGCAGCGGGCAGCGCAGTGTATGCCTTCGCGCTGCCTTAGTCTCTCGTGAGAAATGGCGGCGCAATATTCATCGACGCAACGTCGTATAGATCCTGCCAAACGAATCGCGTTCGTCTAAATCCCCGAGACTTTCCAGAGACAATTCCTCCAAAAAGATACAAACCTTTGACCACCATTTGACATGAGTTCAACAGCCTACACGCTACTCTGCCTTACGCCGTGATCGGAAGCCAGTAGAGAAACACGGCGAAAGATTAAAAGATGTGGAGGAAACTATGAAGAAACTCACAGAGGTTCTGGAACGCACCGCGAACCGGCGCACGTTCCTCAAGAACAGCATGGTCGCCGGCGCAGTGGCGACCGTAGGAGCCGGCATCCTCGGCAGCGGGATGCCCGCCTTCGCCGAGCAAGCCAGCAATTCGAAAATCACCGCTGGAGATATTGCCATTCTCCGGTTTCTCGCGGCAGCAGAACTTATTGAGGCCGACCTCTGGCAGCAGTATGCCGAGTTAGGTGGTCTAACTCCTGGCCAGCTCCCCGTGGAAACGGCCCCGTTCACACCGATGAACAACTATCAGGCGGCCTTCATGAATCTCGACCCCGACGGCCCGCAATACATTTCCAGCAACACCACCGATGAGCAGAGCCATGCGGAATTTCTGAATGCCTATCTGATCTCAAAAGGCGCCGAGCCCGTGGACTTCGATGCCTTCCGAAATCTGCCCAGCAGCCAGGCATCGGGAGCCCAGCAAATTGGCCGGCTCACCAACCTGATGAACCTCACGGTCGACACCAGTTGGTATACCCGTTATCGCAGCGCTGAGAATCCGGACTTCGGCGCGACTTTTCCGCAAGCCATCGACTTGGTGAACGTAACCGGCATTCCTCGCGACAATGGCGATTTCGCTCCGGCAAACCACGTCCAGGCAATAGCCAACACGGCGGCCTTCCACTTCGGAACGATCGAGCAAGGCGGCAGCACGCTTTACTCCGCCATGGCCCAGAAGGCCAACAATGTCGAAGTTTTGAAAATCATCGTCAGCATTGGCGGGGATGAAGTCGCTCACTTCCTCGAGTGGGTGGATTTCGCAGGCAACGGTGTGCAACCGACAATAGCTCCGTTCACCGATCCCGTCTCCGGACTAACTTTCCCGAACTTCGACGCAACCGTGAACCCATCGCTACAAACCAACCTGATCTTTCCGGTTCCCTGCGAATTTATCAGCCCAAGCCTGCCCCGTTGCGCTGTAATTCGCCCCACAAATCCGGCGGGAATCGCCCTGGACGTGGTTAATTTCTTAACCGATATGGGTCTCTTTATCGGCCAGCCCCCAGCATTCTTCAAACAGCTGACCACATTGGCCCATCAAGCCGACGCTGCTCAACGGGGCATTTGACGTTTGTCGGCACAGTTCGTTTGTGCCGCCGTAAGGCGGGCGCTGCGCATAGTTCTCCTGGGCGCAGCGCCCGTTCTCTCGAACTATTCATCACCCAATTCATTCTGTGACTGGAGGAACTCCCGTGATTGAAGGCTTATTTCAACCCATGCACTTAATCATCATCGCCGGAATCGCTTTGCTGATCTTCGGTCCCAAGAAACTGCCTGAGCTTGGAAAAGGAATGGGCGAAGGCATTCGCGGTTTCAAAGCCGCAATGCAGGCAAAAGAAGACCCGCCGGTAATATCGCCGCCGCCGAAAGTTCCCGAGGAAAAAGCATGAGCCTGGCCGAGATGTTTTTTCTTGGCTTGTTAGCCCTCGTTATCTTCGGGCCGAAAAAACTCGCCTCGATTGCGCCGCAAATCGGTAGCTCGCTCGCTCGATTGAAAAAAGTGAGCAGCGACTTCCAATCGTAGCTGACAACGGAAATCTCCGCGGCAGCGAGCGCTCACCCGGTGCAACGGCCGGCTGTCGTGAACGAGCCGATTGAGAATGCCGTGGACAACTAGGAAGCTATCGAGCTTCGATAACATCCAGCAGGTTTGTGATGCCGGGCGAAGGTTCGTATCAGGGCACGCCTTTGAGGCGTGCCGAATGGAGGGCTCTGAATAATGCGCCTTCAGGCGCTGACTTAACAGCTTCACAAATTTGCCAGAAATAGAACGGCCCGCAAACTCTCGCGAGCTTACGGGCCGGGTGGACTGGTTGGGATTGACCAAGAGGTGGTCACTCTACGTGGCCTCTTACGGCTACTCCGGGCTCCTGACCGACCTGCGTCAGGCGGAATCAATCCTTAATCACCGATAGTATGCGGGCTTAGCCTCGAACGTCGAACACGCTCGAAGCCCCGCTTAGAGCGACCTGCTCTAAGTCTCAGCCACCTCACCTGGTCTTTGGGTACATCTACTACTGCCTTCAGAACTTGTCATTCGGACACCTCCTTTCCGGTGTTAAACGCAGATTATCCGCTCGGGGATTTCATGTCAATACAATCTGGTCCTAGGAAATGTTTTCCACCATTCTCTGCGGCTCAGTCGCAGTCTGTCCGGCTCTCACTGCACCACCACCTGCCCCGTCATCTTCGGGTGGATTGTGCAGTAATACGCGTACGTCCCCGCCTTGGTGAACGTGTAGGAAAATTTCTCGTCCGTATCCATCACCTTCGACTTGAACACACCGTCGGTGCTGACTGCGGTATGGGGAATATCGTCACGGTTCATCCAGGTAACGGTCGCTCCCACGGGAACCGTAACCGTCTGCGGCCCGAAACTAAAATTATCAATCTTCACCGTTGAAGCTGCCGCAGAAGGCTGACCATTCGCCGGTGTCGCCGCCGCCATGATCTTCCGTGATCCCGCCACAAGGAATATGGCAATCATCACCGGCAACGCCAAAATCGCAATCAACACATTTTTAGTTTTCATTTTCTTTTCCTTTGAAATCTGATTTTTCTCACGAAGCTGAAGCCGCAAGCGGCGAATCGACCACCGCCAGGCTGCGTCCGCTGACCACATAATTCACATCCGTAATGCCTAACACCTGCTGCAACTGCTCCGCCGGCACCTTCATCGGCCCTGCCGAAGGAGCCGTACCCGGCGCCGGCTGCGGGAATGCAGTCGACATCGCCGTGTGGAACGAAACCTTCCCTTCGACCTTCTGCATGATCTGGTGAATATGCCCATTCAACACCGTCACCGAACCAAATCGCTTCACGTAAGACAAAGCTTGTTCACTGTCGTCAGTCCCCCAGCCCCAGTCTGGATAAATCGTCCACAACGGAATATGCGCGAAGAGCACAATCGGCGTGCTCGCGGAGCGCCCCTTTAAGTCGTCTTCCAGCCACTCCAGTTGTTCGTGCCCGAGCGATCCCATTCCTCCAGCCTTCAAGTTGGCCACATTTACCAGCCCGACAAAATGCACGCCCTTGTGATCAAAGCTCGACCACCCCGTGCCCTTCGTTCCTTTCCCATAACGCTGCAAATATTCCGCGCCGTTGTCGGTGAGCATGTCGTGCTCGCCTGGCACAAAGAAAATCTGCTTCGCCGGCGCTCCTTTTAAAACCTGATCGAGTGTGTCGAATTCGCTCGGCTTCGAGAGCTGGCTCAGATCGCCGGTGTGAATAATGAAATCCGGTTTGTGCGGCATTGCATTGATCTTGTCGATCGCCGTTTGCAGCGTCGCCGTCACGTCCGGGTTCGCCGGCTTGTTAAATCCAATATGGCTGTCGCTGATCTGCACAAAGCTGAAATCCCCACGCTTCCCGCCGTGTCGATCCGCGCTCTTTGCAAATGCCTGAGACATCGGAATACCGCCGCTCATGGTCCAGACCAGCCCCGTACCCGCCCATGCCATGCACTTCAGAAACCCGCGACGGTCAACGCCGTCATTGTTGAGGTCCTGCAACTTCTGGTCGATAAAATCATTCTTGTCCGGCATAATGCCCTCCGTGGTTTGTAGCGTTCAGAGTTGAGAACTGGAAGGAGTTGTTTTTATTCCCGATGAACTGAGAAAAAATCGGTTATCGCGATTTGCGAGCTAACCCGATCCATTTACCCCGCTCAGAAATCCGCCCAAGTGCCCCGTCAGCGCCACTAAACCAATGCCCAGAAATTCCACTGCCAGTCGGTATCCCGGTAACGCCTCCACACGCCGTCGAGCACGAAAATGTACCCACCATGTCCACCAAATCACGACGCTCGAGACGCAACCAAACACCAAATGCAGCAAGAGGATGCCCTTCAACCTCTGGCCTTCGAGTTGGAATTGCCACGCGAGTATTCCGGTGGCGAGAACCGGTACCGTTGAAATCGCCGCCAGAACCAGGTTGCAGTAAGCTGCATCCGCCAAGCTCCGCCGCTTCGTCCACTGCGCAATAAAGTCGAATGCCACTGCCGAAATAAACAGCGCGATCGGAAAGTGGATGAGCACCACGTGCTGTGCGTGCTTCGCCAATAGCGCAGTCTTTAGATCGAAAGGATTTACCATTTTGCCCCACTCCATCACCAAGCTCGGCTTGCATCAGCTTCAATGGACATAACGGACTTTCTGTTTTTTTATTCCAATCGATGCTTTCCCCACTCATTTGCGTAGGAGGACATTTGGCTGATCGCACGCAGCCGCAGTATGCTTGGTGGGTGTCCTATCCAGACGAGTCGCACTTAAACGCACAGCGAGAACGTCGGCGCCTGGCGGACACCTACGCCGGCATGACGGATGGGGAGCTGCAAAAGCTTGCCCGCAGCCCGGAGTCGCTGACCGAACCAGCCTGCGACGCGCTCGAAGATGAGCTGGACCGCCGGCATCTGGAATGTGGCGACGACAGACCCGACGATTTGCCCGAGCCGCGGCAGCAAATGGAATTACAGGAACTCGTGACCATCCGTCAGTTCCGCGATCTGCCCGAGGCCTTGCTTGCGAAAGGCAGTCTTGAATCGGCTGGCATCGAATGTTTTCTTGCCGACGAAAACCTGGTCCGCCTCGACTGGTTCATTTCAAACTTCATCGGCGGCATCAAGCTCAACGTACGCGCCGCCGACGCCGGGAACGCGCAGAATCTCCTCGACGAGCCCATTCTCGAAGGCCTCTACGTACACGGCATCGGCCTCTATGAGCAGCCACGCTGTCCCCGATGCCAGTCGCTGGATGTGAACTTTCAGGAACTGGACCGCCCCATCGCCTATATGAGCGCATTTCTCCACATGCCATTGCCCGTGCAGCGTCCCGCTTGGCGTTGCCATGCATGTGATGCGGAGTGGGAAGAGGATGGGAGCGATGGCAATAGAGCGGAGTCTCGTCCCTAAGAACTTAGCTATTTAATAACGCCCAGGGCTGGCAGATGATTGCGGCGCAGCTGACACGTATGTAGCAGGAACTGGCCGTCCCATCACCTACGGAAGTCAGCCGGAACGAATGCTGTTGCGAAGCTGCCCGCGCCGGAGTATTCTGTCCGCAAATTAGGTCGATGGAGCGCGCATATGCGATTTTCTTTGGCTGCTTTCTCCGGGCTCCTTCTTCTCACTCTCCCTGCCACGGTTCTGCCTGCTTCAGCACAGACAAGTATTTTCCTGACGCCGGTTCCGAACGCGCCGTTCAGTGCCGTTGTTGACGTCCAGCGCACGATAATCCGGTCCGACGGTTCAGTGTTCAACCTGAAAAGCATCCGCGGTCTGGCGCGCGACGGCATCGGGCGCATTCACAACGAGTCGCGGATGCTCATTCCCGCGACCAGTACGAGTACGCCGGAAATCGACCACATCCATCTGTACGATCCTCGCACTCGCGTTTCCACCGAACTCGATGCGCGCAAGCGAACTTTTTACTCTCAAACCATGAACCACCCGCCGTCCACGGTCCCGCCCACTGTGCGTTTTGGCTCACCTTCCGATACTGGTGTACCGAAGAACGATTTCTCCGAAGAAGAAGATCTCGGCAGCCAGGAGATTGAGGGAGTATCGGCGCACGGAGTGCGCGAGACTCAGATCATTCCAGCCGAGGGCAATGAGACCGGTAAAGAGATCACGATCACGGATGAATATTGGTATTCCGATGAATTGCGGATTAACCTGGTGATAAAACACAGCGATCCGCGCAAAGGAACCACAACGCTAACAGTCACGCATATCACACGTGGAGAGCCGGATCCGGCTCTGTTGGAAATTCCCGAAGGCTACACGCGGGCCGGAGCGGCACAGCTTGCACCGCAGGCGACTAAATGAGATATCCCTAGCGCCATGCAGAAATATCTATCAGTTTTTCTTGAGATGTGAGAATCCTTTGTGGATCACGTCGACAGTATCCTCCGCCAGCTTCAACGCAGGTAGTTCGTCCCGCGTAAACCAGCGCACCTCCGCCGCATCACTGGCTGCCACAATATCCCCCGCAACCCGGCGGCACAAAAAATCAATCAAAACATAGTGATATTGCACGCGCTTGTCGACATCGCGCAGCACGCGGTCGTAAACGCCAAGCAGCTCGCCGGGCTCCACGGTGAGTCCGGTTTCCTCGCGAGCCTCGCGCACGGCAGCTTCCCGCACCAGTTCCCCAACTTCAAGCACACCTCCGGGGATCGACCATTGATCCTGCAACGGCGGATGACGCCGCTTCACCAGCACCACGCGCGCGTCTTCAATAATGATGGCGCCCACGCCGACCAGCGGCATTTCAGGAAATTCACGCTGCATACTGGTTGATGGCGAAGACCGCAGGATAAGAATGTCCGGGGAAAAAGTAGTCATCCACCGACGATTCGCCACCCGCAAAAAAACTTTAGCCCAGCTTGGCTTCCTTTATGCGATCAGCAATTTTGTCGGCGAACGGTTGCGCCAACTGCCCGACTGAGTTCGCGTAAGCGTTGGCCCAAAAGGCTTGGCGAATTGTGTCTGTGTGTTCGAACACTTTCTTCCCGCTCACCGAGTCCGTCAGCCAATAGTGAATTTTCGCAGTCTCACGGCCAGAACCCATGCCGACCATCAACCGTGTTGCTCGATTGCCGGCGTGCCACTCAAGCACTTCTCCGTCGAGAAGATAAACTTTGCTGCCACTTTCTTGGGGCGCTTCGGTAACGACCTCAAAGTTTTGGCCATCTTTGACCTTCAACTCGGTAATTGTTTGGAGCTGCATTTGCTTCATGTCGTAGGGCCAATTTACCCGTTTGCCAACACGAACGTTCCAACAACCAGCGAGGGCTTCTGCTGCGCGCTCAGCGAAACTGGAGCAATCGCCATCGAAAGTAAGAGGATTGCAAGCTTTTTGGTCACAATCGAGGTCTCCTTTCGACACCAATCTTGTAAGCAACCAACCAAAAGTTATAGCACCGAAGCCACGCGGACACAAAAGCATCGGCGGTCAGAAAGCCGCGCGATTACACCTGCTGCGATTAGAATGGAGTTCTCCATGCCCCTAGAAGAATACAAACGCAAACGCAACTTCGAGCAAACGCCCGAGCCTCCGGCGAAGGTCGAAGCCAAAACAGGCCACCGTTTTGTGGTGCAGAAGCATGACGCCACGCGCCTCCACTATGACTTTCGTCTGGAGATGGAAGGCGTTCTGAAATCATGGGCCGTCCCCAAGGGCCCATCGCTTGATCCCTCCGACAAGCGCCTCGCTATGCAGGTGGAAGATCATCCGGTTTCGTACTTCGATTTCGAGGGCATCATCCCGGAAGATAATTACGGCGCGGGCACGGTCATGGTGTGGGACGTCGGCACGTGGCAGCCGCTCTCTCCAGTTGCGGTTGAAGGAAAATATGTGCCCGGAACCGAGGCCGAAGCCGCCGCGATGCTGGCCAAAGGCGATTTGAAGTTTCGCCTGAAGGGCAAAAAGTTGAATGGGGACTTCGCACTGGTAAAGATGAAAGGCCACCGTCCCGGAAGCAAGGGAAATGAATGGCTGCTGATCAAGAAGCACGACGACTATGTGGTCGAAGGCTACGACATTGATGCCTACGACGAGTCGGTCCTGAGCAAGCGCAGCCTCGCCGAAATCGCCGGCGACGCCGGATCAGCGGAATGGAGAAGCCGCCCTGCAGGCCGGGGAAAATTGAAAGCTGCTTGGCTGGCAGACGCGGTCGCGAAGCTGGATAAGAAGAGTCTCGACAAGAATAGGAAGACGACGGCTAAAAAAAAACTAAAGACATAACCACAGAGGGCACGGAGGAACAGAAGGTAAAGCCGATCCAGTCCAAGGTTTACCCTGTGTCCTCTGTGCCCCCTGTGTTAAAAGCACTTACTTCCGCGTCCCCAACTCCAACCAAGCGCCCCATACCCGAGACCATCCATCCGATGCTAGCCACGTCGATAGAAGAGCCATTCGACAATCCCGACTGGTTATTCGAAATCAAATGGGACGGCTACCGCGCTGTCGCCTTCATCGAGGATGGAAAGCTGCGACTGGTCTCAAGAAATCAAAACGAGCTGACGGCGCGCTACCCGGAACTCAAAGACCTGCCCGCTTTCATCAATGCAAAAAGCGCGATCCTCGATGGCGAAGTCGTAGCCCTCGACGATGAAGGACGAGCCTCATTCAGCCTGATGCAGCAGCGCACTGGATTCCGCTCCGGTGGGCGTCATGCAGTCGCGAAGTCGGATGTGCCGGTGTTGTATTACGCCTTCGATCTGCTCTATCTCGATGGCTACGATTGGCGCCGCGTGCCGCTCGAGCAGCGCAAGGAAAAGTTGGCCTCTCTGCTGCTCTCCGGCGATTCCGTGCGCTATTCCGATCATTACGAGAAGCAAGGCAAAGCGCTCTTCGAAATCGCGCGCTCCAAAGGATTGGAAGGCATCCTGGCCAAAAAGCGCGACAGCATCTACCAGGAGCGTCGCACCAGCGAATGGTTGAAAATCAAAATCACACATCGTGTGGAATGCGTCATCGGCGGCTACACCGAACCGGAGGGCATTCGCGCCCACTTCGGTTCGATCGTGCTGGGACTTTATGACCAACAAGGCCGGCTGATTCACGTTGGTCAGGCCGGCAGCGGATTCGACCAGAAGTCGCTCGACGAAGTCTGGAAACTGCTGAAGAAACGCGAGACAAAGAAGAACCCGTTCTACGGAGAAGTCGAAGCGCTACGGAAAGTGCATTGGGTAAAACCGGAACTCGTAGCCGAGATCGAATACGCCGAATGGACCGACGGAACCAGCGCAGGCAGCGGCCCCAAGTTGCGAGCACCAGTATTTATGGGTCTCCGCGACGACAAAGATCCCAAAGACTGCCTGCTAGATGAAAGCCCGAAGGCTAACCGCGAAAACTGATGACCAGGCACTGAGAACTGAGAACTGCTACTTAATATCCTTAATCGCCAGCAGTGTTCCGTAGTCATGCCCGCCGGGATCCACCGCTCGCGCCACCACCGAACCGAACGCGTCTCGCAGCTCGGGATACTTCGTCACCAGCGCCTTCATCACCGCAATGTTGCTCTGGTAAGTCTGCGTGGTATTGGAAATATCCGCCGTCTGGTACCTCACAATCAGATCCAGGTCGCTGCCCACTACTTCAGGGAAAATTTCTGTCACCTTATACGTCGTGGTTCCGGCTGTAAGGTCGATGGTCTTGCCGTCTCCCGGAAAATCGCCTGGCTGCAGCTTCTGCGACTCGTCGTAAAGCTTGTCAGTAGCCGCAGTGCTCATGAACGGCAAAGGTGAAGCCAGAGCACGCGCCTGCAAATAATAGAGCCACGCGTTGTGCGGTTGTCCCTTGCTCTGGAAGGCGCGGGCGCGCGTCGCATACCAGTCCCCATCATGCCCGCCGGATTGCGTGTCTCTTATATAGAGCCCGCCGAACTTCCACTCCGACGAAAGCTGCTGCACGATGAACGAGACGGTGTACGCACCCTTGGCCGCAGCTGCATCCAGAATGACGACGCCGTATTTTCCCGGCGGCAGATTATTCAAATAGAAGACAGCGCTGTCGGCAGTTTGGCCTTTGCTCCCAAAAACTCCGCAGAAAAATTCGGCTCGCGGAATGGGAGCCGTCCCCCCCGCGTCCAGCACAAAAGGCGAACGCGCCGTAGCCTTAGTGCCCGCAAGCGCCGCCTGGTTGTTTTTAATAGTGGATTCGATCGCGGAAAAATCAGAAGCCAGGCTGGGGATAGCGCTTTGCCGCAGAGACGCCGCGTCCCCTTTGCTCACGAAGTCGAAATAGTGCATGCCTGCGGTGGTGAGAGCAGAGCGGGTGGCCGCGTCCATGTCGCTGGATGTAGCACAGCTTTCCGCTTTCGCGTTCGCTGCTGAAAATGCCAGCGCGGCGACTGCACAAACCAGGGTCAGGCGCCTGCGCCACACGATGAATCCCGTCATGGCCAGAAAATAGCGTTTCAGGAAGCAGCACGCATCAAGCACTTTTTTCGCTCCCAAGTAGAAATTGTAAGCTTTGCAGCCATCGCAGGTGCAACGAATTGCACACCGAATTCGCCGCTGCTACCGAATCTCACCCTGCAAGCCGGCAAAGTCAATACGTTCTATCAAGTAGAGTAACCAACGCCGGTTACCAACTGGTCGGCGGGAGTGCCAAGCGGTGTTAAAATTGCTCTAATAGATACGGTTTTCCCAAGCCAAGGATCCCATGCCAAGATCGCAGGCAAAAAGCGCAGTGGAGGTTCTGTAATGAATGCGGGAATGAAGCTTGCCGGGTTGCTGCTGACCGGCCTCGTTTGCTTGCCCCTTGCAGCGCGGGCTGATACACAGACGCCACATCGCGTGCACAAGGTAAAAAAACAGACGCCCCCGCCGCCTCCGTTACCCTCGGGCCCACAAGGGCCAGTGCCTCAGATTCCTCTCGATGCCATCCCGGCCGTCGCTCCAGAAGTCAAATTCCAGGATGGGCTTCTTACGATTGTTGCTCCGAACTCCACCCTGGGCGACATTCTGCGCAGCGTCCGCAAGCAGACCTCGGCCGAGATCGAAATCCCGGCCTCCGCCAGTGAGCGTGTGGTGACCCGCCTGGGCCCGGCGCCTGCCCGTGAAGTGATGGCCGAGTTGTTGAACGGATCTCACTTTAATTACATCCTGCTGGGTTCCCCGGAAGATGCCAACGCGCTGACCCGAGTGGTGCTGGTAGCTAAGACGCCCGACACGCCAACTCCAGGCCAGCCAGGCAGTAATCCCACTCCTCCAGTGGCAGCCAACGCTGCCGCGGATGATTCCAATGCCGTGGATGATTCCGCAGCGGAAGAAGATCAGAGCGCAGCCGCCGAGGCGGAGCAGCCGCCTGCCAATCCGGATCAGCCCGCTGTCAAGACTCCGCAACAGATGTTGCAGGAGATGCAGCAGCGCCAACTGCAGATGCAGCAGCAACCGGGAGCACAGGGCATCAACCCGCCACCTCCCGGCGCAGCAGTTCCAGGCCGTCCATTTCAACAGCAGCAGCCTCCGCCCGACCAACAATAGAGTCGGCGATGAAACCACGGGTGAGTAGAGCTGCGGGCGGCAACGTAGAAAAGCGGCGTTTCAGCGCCGCGTTGATCCATCTTAAAAATTACCAGGGCTTCAGCCCTTGTCGGCCGCTTTGAGATCGTCAGCTAATTATAGGATTCTTACGGCTAGTTCCCGCCGGCTCTCAGCGTGAAGCGCCTTGCAGCGCTTTAGCCGACCCGATGGCTACTTCATTGTCGGCAGTCTTCATGGCTTTCTGCAGCAGATTCCAGTCGTGTTCAACATCGCTCTCAGAAACCTTGGGCGGATTTCCGCGACGCAACTCAGCCTGCAGCCGGGCTTCAAGAATCTGCTGAGCGAACTGCCCGGACGAGTCTTTAGCAAAGATATTTCCCGCGGCGATGCCCACGCTTACAACTCCATCCCCTGTGTCTACCCGGAGAACCGGGCGTCCCTTGGAATCGAACCCGGGCTCGGTACTTCCCATCTCGCGTCCCAATGTTTTTTGCACGCGCATGGTGGTGCCAGCCTCCGTAGCTTCCGCTGCCACAAGATGGTTCAACTCGATCTGAAAGGATCGTCGATCTTCCTCTCCAACCGGCGGCTCAAGCTCGCGTTGCGGGTTGTACACCTGCGCCTGTTGCGCCGGTTTAAAACGGCCCGTACCGGTGCCCTCATAAACCACCACTACGCATCCCGCAAAAATCGGACTGGCCACGGCGCTGGGAACAATGTATTTCTTCGACTTCAAAAACGATTCCACCACGCCATGCACTGCCGCGCTTCGCGCCTCGGTGCCCGGAACCTGCGGAATCACATATCGTGAGAATTCCAGTTCAGGATGGCGGGTGCTGAATTTCACCATGGTCTTTGCCATCTGCTTGGGTGTAGTCATCCCAACATCGGCAACCACGCTGCGGTGCAGGGCTTTCGGGTAGTAGAAGTTGATCACATCCTTGGCGAAATCGGCGCAGTTATGTGAAACCGTGCGAAAGTGTGAGCGGTTCGGCGCCGCGTTATACGCGCGGATGAGAGCCGCATCCTGTTCCTTCGTGGTTTCAATTTCAAACGCATACGCCGTCCGGTCATAAGCCGAACCTACCAGCTCATACCAATTTCCGCCCGGAGTTTCTCCGTTGCCCAGGTCGGGCGCAACCGCCTCTAGATGCTTGCGGCGATATTGATCGCGCAAGAAGCTGATGACTTTCGGATCCACAAAAAGCGGAATATCATCCGTCTTCTCGACCGCGTAAAGATAAGGAATCAGCGGAATCGCGACCCAGTCATAGCCGCCGACTCCGTCATAGCGGCTGATCACAACTCCCAGTTCGCCCGGAGCGCACGGACGCAGCACCAGCGGCGTCTCCGCGCACACGCCCGATAAATAAACCGCTGCATGTCCCGTTGCTGTGAAGAACCCGAGCTTTCCGTAAGGCTCTTCCAGCAGCAGCGTAGCCGACGCACTCGCCAAAGAAGCGGACGCCACCACCAGCACGAACAACGTGCCCAGCGTGCGCCGCAATTTTCCCGGACAAGGCATAGCTATTCCACACTATGAACCACGTATATAAAAACCCCTCACCCATAGATTAGTTGCCGAAAATCAGGAAATCGAGTTACCGAAGTTGGACGCCCACAAACAACCTCGGAGTACAGTGTCTACCTGATAGAAAACTCACTAGATGCAGGTGTGTAAATGGAAGGTTAAATCTTGCAGACTCGGGCACAGAAGGAAAAAAGCCGCAGGAAAACCGCCTGTCCCAACACAGATTGTCATTCCGACCGGAGCGGGTGCCCCCATCCTTGCCGCATTCTTTGCGGCAGGGTGGGAATTTCGACTTCCTATTAAGCGCTCAAGTCATTAGTTTACTCGGATGAATTCAGCTTCTCCACAGCCCACTCTGCGCTCTCTCTCACCACGGCATCCTCATCCGCGGAAAGCCTCTCAAGTAAAGGCAAGAACTTCCGCTCTCCACTATTACCCATCGCAATAACGGCATTCCGCCGCAGCCCCGGGCGCTTCGCCCGCTTCACCGGCGACCCGCGAAATGCCCGGCTAAATTCTTCCGCGCTAATCTCCGCCAGCCAGTCGAGCGCAGGATTCACCAACTCCGGCCGCGCCTGAAATTCCATAGCATTCGTTGCCGGTGCCTTCCGGTTCCAGGGGCAGACATCCTGACAAATGTCGCAACCAAAAATGTGCCGCCCCATACCTGAACGAAGTTCCTCAGGAATCGCGCCGTGCTTCTCAATCGTGAGATAGGCGATGCACTTGTTGGAATCGAGTTGATACGGCGCGATCAACGCATCCGTCGGGCAAGCATCGATGCAGCGCGTGCACGACCCACAGCGATCCGGAGCAGGCAGCCCAGGCTCAAGTTCGAGCGAGGTAAGCATTACGCCCAGGAACATCCACGAGCCCATTTTCTGGTTAATGATGCAGGTGTTCTTGCCGATCCACCCGACCCCAGCGTATTTCGCGACCACCCGCTCCACGATCGGCCCGGTATCGACATAACAGCGCGTGATCAGATCGTCGGCTGCACGCGCCTTTTTCACCGCCGCTTCAACCTGCCGCAGTCGCGGCATCACCGAATCGTGATAGTCCTGAGTTCCCCATGCGTAGCGCGAAATCCATCCCCGCCCTCCATCATCTACCTGCGTGGAATACGGTTGCGCCGTGTTGTAGTTGATGGCGCAAACCACCACGCTGCGCGCCCACGGCGCTGCGTGTGCCAGAGACGCACGCTTCAGCCGTCCTTCTTCATCGCGCGCCTCCAGATATTTCATCTCGCCAGCATGCCCGGCGGCAATCCAGCGAGGAAAATATTCCAACTCCGGAGCGTCCTCCACCGGAGCAACGCCCACCAGATCAAACCCCGCGTCCCGCGCAGCTTGCGTGATGGTGGCCACGAGTTCGGAAGATTCAAACATGATAAATAGAGCTGCGAATCGCCTCGCTACTTCCGTAGAAGCCTCGGATGTTAGCTCTCTCTTTAACCAGACCTAAAGCGCAGGGCCTTCTCTACCGGAGACATACCTCAGCGTATGCTGCCTTATGATGATACTGTTCTCCCGGAGATCACAATCGACCTCACCACAGTCCAAGTCTTATTCACGATATTCATCGCCACGCTGTTCCGCTCCACCTTTGGTTTCGGTGAGGCGCTGGTCGCCGTCCCGCTGCTCGCCTTCTGCATTCCTCTGAACATTGCCGCGCCGCTCGCCGTGCTCGTCTCAATCACCATCGCCGGCATCGTCGTCGTGCAGGACTGGAACAAGATCCACCTGCGCAGCACCGTTTGGCTTGTGCTTCCCACGCTTTTCGGAATCCCGCTGGGCCTCCTGCTGCTAACCAGCAGCCATCAAAAGCTGGTCAAAGCCGCATTGGGAATGGTCATCGTAGCATTCTCGATTTATTCTTTGATCGGCCGCGCACCGCTGGAATTGAAACGTGACAGCCGGGGATGGCTTTTAGCCTGCGGATTCTGCGCTGGGGTTCTCGGCGGGGCATACGGAATGAACGGTCCGCCGCTCGCCGTCTATGGCGCCATGCGGCGCTGGTCGGCGCAACACTTCCGCGCCACGCTGCAAGGATATTTTCTGCCTGCCAGCATCATCGGCATGGCCGGCTACTGGCTCGCCGGGATTTGGACTTCCGCCGTTACCCGCTATTATTTGCTCTCGCTGCCGCTCACCCTGCTGGGCGTGTTCCTGGGCAGAGCCATCAATCATCGCCTGCATGGCGATGCTTTTCTAAAATATATTTATCTCAGCCTGGCAGGAATCGGCGTGCTCTTGTTTGTGCAGGCGATCACTGGAAGGCTCTGACCGCACCTGTGAGCCGATCACGGCTAGATCCCCAGCTTCTTCACTTCCTCGTTGTAATACTTTCGGTAAAGAATGTCCCACTCCTGCGAACCTTCGAGGATCGTCCGCTTCTGGCTCTCGATCTTTTGCCGGGCCGCAATATCGATCCGCTCTTCGTGATTGAGAAGTTCTTCGAGAATCTTGCGGGTTTCCTGCCGGATGGTGTTGGGGTCTTCGATGAAATCCACTTCATCCATCGTCTTGAGCGCGTCGGCAACCGCACGTGCCAGCACATTCACTTTATCGCGGCTCAGTCTCACAGCACCGCCTTGTACTTGCGCACCAGTTCGCTTTTCACCTTGCGAAACATCTCCTGGTAGTTGGCGCCGGTCTTGTTCATCTCTTCGGAGTAGGCTTCGAGAATCACGCGAACCTCGTCGTTGATCCGGTCTTCGAGCGTGAGTTCCTCGAGCAGAGCAGCATGTACGCGCTCCGTCACTTTAGGCACGGCCGAAGTTTCAATAGCCTTGCCGGCGATCAATTTCTTGGTAACTTCGCGGGCCAGGTAGCCCACATATTCCTTGGAAAGAAGCATGAGCGGATAGAATGTCCTGTGTCAGCAGATGTTGTTTGTGAACCATAAAGTGTAACACGGCAATCGCGTGCAGCCACCAAGCAAGATCGACGGCTGGCACCTTCATGCCCAATCGGCATACAATAATCAGTCGTAAGCGAAGTCCAATATGTCACCCACCGCCGACGATTTATCCACCGTTAAAGATGACATGATCGCCTTCATCGAAGGCCATGGCATGAGCCGTTTCCACGGCTACGTGGATTACGACGAGGTGCAGTGCGTCATGTGGGAGACCGGCACAAACCCCGATGCGTGGAAGGATTTCGTTGAACTGGCGAAGAGCGCCGGCGCGCCCTTCCTGACCATGCACTCCTGGAAGCTCGAGCGGGAGGAGTTGGACGAGCTGGTGCAACGGCTTTCCCACTCCGAGTTCACCGACGGCGATGACGTGGAAGACGCGCGGTGGCTGCGCACTCACATCGGCAAGGTCGGATTTCTGCAATTGGGCTGGGCCTATCAAGGATCGATGTTCCTCTGCGAAGCCAGCACCGATTGGTACGACCGCTACCAGCATCTGCTCGAAGTGTCGGAAGATTTCGGCGGCATCCCCATCGACGAATCGGACCAGGATGATGAAGGCTAGCCGTGCGCTGGGAACTGGCTGCTGAAGATCCAGCGCAGGTGCAAAGTTTAGCCGCTGCACTCCGCGATTTGCCTGCTCTGCACCTCAACGGCTCGGCATCGAACGGGGCAAGCAGCGCTCCCCTCCACACGCTCGCACGCCTGCTAATCCGCCGCGGCATCTCGGACGCCGAATCCGCCGCCCGTTTTCTAGCTCCATCCGTCTCTCACCTTCATGCACCCGAGCAAATGGCCGGTCTCCGCGCCGCCGTCGACCGTCTCGACGCGGCCATCGAATGCAAAGACCCGATGCTCATCTACGGCGATTACGACGTCGATGGCACCATGGCTGTCATCATTTTGAAAACCGCAATCGAACTCTGCGGCGGCACCGCCGATTTTCATGTCCCGCACCGCATTCGCGAAGGCTACGACATGCGCGACGACGTGATCGAGCGCGCCGCAGCCGCCGGCATTCGCCTCATCATCAGCGTCGATATGGGCATCCGCGCCTTCGCTCCCGCCGAAACCGCACAGCGCCTGGGCGTGGACCTCATCGTTACCGACCATCACCTGCCCGGACCCGACGGCGTTCCCAAAGCGCACGCCGTGGTCAATCCCAACCAGTCTGGATGCGACTATCCCTACAAACAACTCTGCGGCGCGGGTGTCGCCTTCAAAGTGGCGCAGGGATTAATGCAGCGCCGCCTCCCCGAAAAAGATCACTCGCGTCTTCTGCTCTCGTTCATGAAAGTTGTCGCCATCGCAACCATCGCCGACTCCGTTCCGCTTACCGGCGAGAACCGAGTCTTTGCCAAACTGGGTCTCGATGCCTTGCGTAGAGCCGTCAATCCTGGGTTGAAGGCATTGCTCGAAGTAGCGCAAGTTTCCAACAAGCGGCCGCCAACCTCTACAGAAGTAGCCTTCCGCATCGCGCCTCGGATCAACGCCGCCGGCCGCATGGACATCGCCCGCGACGTGATCGAACTCTTCAGCGTGAAAGACGCAGATCGCGCCCGTCTCCTCGCCGGAAAATTAGACCGACTCAACGCCGAACGTCAGGAAGAAGAGCGCCGCATTCTGCGCTCGATCGACGAACGCATCACGGGCGATCCCGCGCTGTGCGAAGCCTTCTGCATCGTGGTCGATGGCGAAGGCTGGCATCGCGGCGTAATCGGCATTGCCGCCACGCGCATCGTCGAGCGCTACAACCGCCCTGCCATAGTTATCTCACGCGAAGGCGCGGAAGCCTTCGGCTCCGGCCGTTCCATACGCCCTTTTCATCTGCTCGAAGCCGTCGAATCCTCCCACAATCTTTTCACCCGCTACGGCGGACACTCGCACGCCTGCGGCTTCGCAATGCCATCCGCGAACGTCGCTCAACTGCGTGCCGAACTGGACACGTTCGCCCGCACCCGCCTCACCCCGGCCGATTTCGATCCCGTTCTCGACGTCGAAGCGGAATTGGATTTCGATGACATTACTCCCGCACTCTTTCAGGTCCTGCGTCTTTTGGAACCCTACGGAGCGGCCAATCACGAACCGGCATTCAGCGCCCGCGCCGTCCGCCTGATCGCACCACCAAAGATTCTGAAAGACAAACACATCAAGCTAAAACTGAAATCAAATGGAAGCAACGGGGAATTGAGAACCGGTTCTCTAGACGCCCTAGGCTGGCGCATGGCAGAACGTCTGCAGCAATCGCCACTCCTCGCCGGAGATGCCATCGATATCGCCTTCACTATAGACCATAACGACCATCCCGACTTCGGCGGCCTGGAGCTCACGCTGCGAGATTTCAGAAGCGAAATGAGAATCGACCTGATACCCGAAAAGCCTGACTTGGCCTGATCCGCATTCGTCGATGAAGAGACCAACGCTTCACCACATGTGGTAGTACCCGTCCCGGCGCGCCATCTCCAACGGAACTCCAAACAGTTTCTCCAACCGTTCCACCCGCAGAATTTCATCCTTAGGCCCATCCGCGACGACGCGCCCTCCACTCATCAAAACAACACGCTGCACCTCGGGAACAATATCGGCCAACTCATGCGTCACCAGAACAATTCCGATCCCAGACTTGGCCAGATCGCTCATGGTCTGCCGCAAGCTTTGCTGGGCCGCGAGGTCAAGCGAGTTGCACGGTTCATCGAACAGCAGCGCCCGCGGATTATGCACCAGCGCCCGCGCAATCAACACTCGCCGCGCTTCACCCGAAGACATTTCGCCCACCGGCCGCTCGGCCAGATGGGAAACTCCCAGCTGCGCCAGAGCCGCCTCAGCCAGCTCCCGCTGCTTAGGGTCGACTGTGTGATGCGGGAAAATCCTGACGCTGCTGAAGAACCCCGAAAGCACCACATCTCGCCCCACCGCGTTTCCGGTGCAGGAGAGCATCAGATCATTCGAAACAATTCCCAGGAGCGTGCGCAACTCGAACACATCCCAGCGTTCCTGCCCCAGAATCGCCATCGACGAGCCTTCCCGCACCACCGGATAACACTCGCGCGTAAGGGTCTTGATCAGCGTTGACTTGCCGCATCCGTTGGGTCCGAGGATTGCGACATGTTCATCGGCGCGGATGCGAAGACTAAAATCATCGAGCACAATTTTCTGCCCGCGCATCGCGCGGATACGCTGCAGCTCCAGTAGAGGCGGTGTTTCCTGGGTCATCGTTATTTCGGTCATCGCCAATTGGATCATCGTCAATTAAGTGTAGATGAGATGCTCCATTCAGCGCGTCGGCCGATCGCCTTCCGCGCCTTGCATTACACTGAACTCAATGCCGCTCCCCATCTACCGTCTCCGGCGCTGGCTGGTTGCGATCACGCTGCTGTTTACCGCAGTGGTCGCCGGCATGTATCTCTACGCTCGGCTGCGCCAGCATAGCGTGCTCAAAGGATTTCCCGGCAAGATTGGGTACGACATCAAGCAGACGGCCAGCGGCTTTCAGTTTTCCAAGTCCGAGTCCGGTCGCACGGTCTTCACCATCCACGCCAAAGACGTAAAAGAATTCAAACTCAACGGCCACGCCGAGTTGCACGACGTCAGCATCATTCTCTACGGCCGCGATACCTCTCGCTTCGACCAGATTTATGGCGACAACTTCACCTACGATCCGCAATCCGGCAACGTCACTGCTCACGGCGAAGTGCAAATCGATCTGCAAGCGAATCCCACCGGTGGCGCCGCGCCCGATCAGGCCACGCCGAAGGAGCTCAAGAATCCCATCCACCTCAAGACCCGCGACATGATCTTCAACCGCGACAGCGGAGATGCCTCCACCGATGCGCGCGTTGATTTCCGCACCCCGCAAGCCACGGGCTGGGCCGTGGGCGTGCATTATTCCGCAAAGATGGGCGCGCTTACGCTGGCGACTCAGGTTCATGTAACGCTGAGCGGACCCGATGCCGCCATGCTCTACGCTACTCATGGCGTCTTCACCCGCGATCCGCATGAGATTGTGCTCGACAATCCCCGCATGGAGCGCCGGTCCGGAACTCTGCAATCAGATGAGGCAACGTTCTTCCTCGGCCCGGAGAACGAAGTGCAGCGCGTCCTGGCTGTCGGAAATGTGAATGCAGAATCGAAGACAAGGCCCACAGAGCCAGATGCCGACCAGATGCACGCCCGCGCCGATCAGGCCTATCTTCTCTTGACTGACAAACATAATTTGCTGCGCACGGCCACGCTCACCGGCAATGTTCACGTCGAACGCATCGGCTCTCAACCCATGCAGGGAGATGCTGGCAGCGCCATCCTGGATTTCCTCGGCCAGAATCAACTCCAGAAAATTCACGCTGCCGACGGCGTGCACCTCGCGCAGCGCGCGGTACAAAGCGACAAAGTCGCGGCAAACTCTTCACCCCCATCTCCGTCCAAGTCGGCGCCTCAGGATTACGACATCGCCGCGCCCACTATCGATTTCTTTCTCGCCGACGGAAACCGCCTCGACCGCGCCGTAACATCCGGCGCCGCACAGATCACCATCTTTCCGACCGAAAGCCCGTCTCAGCAGAGCTCGACTCAAAAAAGCCCGGCAACTTCGGCAACAGCTACTGCCCAGCGCACCGTCATCACCGCAGGCAAGTTCGATGCGAAATTTGCGCCGACTCCCGATGGAGCCAGTCGAATCACTTCCGTCCACGGCGCGCCGTATGCGAAGATCGTAAACTCCGTACCAGGCCTTCCCGACCGCGTCAGCACCAGCCGCATGCTGGACGCGAACTTCCTCCCCGAAGGCGGAATTGAATCGATCATCCAGCAGGGAAGCGTCGCCTACACCGACAATCAACCGCCCGCCAAACTTACTCAAGCTTGGGCCGATAAAGCTCTCTACACTCCCGCCGACCGCGTGCTAGTCCTCACCGGCAGCCCTCGCGTCTCCGAAGGCAGCATGGTCACCACTGCGAAGACCATCCGCATCAATCGCGATACCGACGATGCCTTCGCCGATGGAGACGTCAAGAGCACCTACAGCGAACTCACGGAGCAACCCAACGGAGCGCTGCTCGCCTCCGCCTCGCCCATTCACGTAACCTCCGCCACCATGACGGCGCACAACTCGCCCGCCATCGCCCTATACCAGGGCAACGCGCGCCTGTGGCAGGATGCGAATATCGTCGAAGCACCCTCCATCCAGTTCGACCGGGAGCGCCGTTTTCTAGTAGCACAAGGCACCAAAGCCCAGCCGGTCTCCACCGTTCTGGTGCAGACCAAGTTGCCTCTGCCCGGGACGGCTTCCTCTGACAAAGCCCAACCCACTAAAGTTCAGCCCGCAGACGCCCAAGCTGGAGGAGAAAATAAAACGAAGAAAAAATCTGAGGAAAAACGGAGCGACACCAGCCCGGTCGCCATCACCTCGGCCCGCCTTACCTATGCCGATGCCGAGCGGCTGGCTCACTACGACGGAGGAGTAATAGCCAAAGGAAGCAACTTCACCGCTTCCGCCAGCACCATGGATGCCTATCTCGTACCTCGCAGTCAAACCACGAACCAACCATCAAAGAATCAGCAACTTACGGGGCCCGGGCAGTTGGATCACATGGTGGCCGAGGGCAATGTCGTGGTCTTGGAACCCGGCCGACGAGGCGACGGCAAGAAGCTCGTCTATACCGCCTCCGATGACAAGTTCGTTCTCACCGGCGGACCGCCTAGCATTTTTGATGCCGAACAGGGCAAGATTACCGGGGTTTCGTTGACTTTCTTTCGAGGCGATGATAGGGTGCTCGTAGAAGGCGAAGCGAGTACTCCTGTGGTAACTCAAACTCGAGTGGCCAAATAAATAAGACAAATGGCAAGCTAAATGCGTACCCTGGCCACAGATGAAATTGGCAAATCGTATCGTGGACGCAGGGTCGTAAACGGGGTAAGCCTGCGCGTCGAGCAGGGCGAGGTGGTTGGTTTGCTCGGGCCCAACGGCGCCGGCAAAACCACAACTTTTTACACCATTGTCGGCCTCATTCCTCCTGATACTGGCCGCGTCTTGTACGACGGGCAGGACATCACTGATGTTCCCATGTACCTGCGGGCACGCCAGTTCGGCATCAGCTATCTCCCCCAAGAAGCTTCGGTGTTTCGCAAACTCACAGTTGAGGAAAACATCCTCGCGGTGCTGGAGGCGCAGCCTATGTCCTGGCACGAGCGCCGAGAAAAGATGGAGAAATTTATCGATGAACTCGGGCTTGAGCACATCCGGCAAAATCGCGGTTACGCGCTATCCGGCGGCGAACGCCGGCGCGTCGAAATCGCCCGCTGCCTGTGCATCAATCCCACGTTCATCCTGCTCGACGAACCGTTTTCCGGCATCGACCCCATCGCCGTCCTCGACCTGCAGAAAATTATTAGTAGCCTAAGGGCCAGCGGCATCGGTGTGTTGATTACCGACCACAACGTGCGCGAAACTCTTTCAGTGACCGATCGCGCCTACATCATCGACGACGGCCGCATCTTCCGCCAGGGCCAGCCCGAACAGCTGGCCACCGACCCGGAAGTCCGCCGCGTGTACTTAGGAGAAAGCTTTTCGCTGGTGTGAGAAAAACGTCGTTGGTCATTGGCAAGATAAAAAGCCGGACCGCACGATGAATGGCGAACGACTAACGACCAACGACTAACGACATGGTTTTACTTCAGCACAAACTGAGCGTCAAACTCTCCCAGCGCCAGATCCTCACCCCTGGCCTGGTGCAGATGGTCTCCGTCCTCGCGCTCAACAAGCTTGAGCTCAAGGACATGATCAATACCGAGATGGTCGAGAACCCCGTTCTCGAAGAGCTCGAAGAATCCGTCCCTTTGATCGACGAAATCGGCCGCAAAGAAGAAGATCGCGACCGCGCCACTCCCGCTTCCGGCGAAGAAGCTCCCATCACCGCCGAAAAGAAAGACCCCTTTGAAGAGATCGACTTCGGCTCTTTCTTCCAGGACTATCTCGATCCCGGCTACCGTACCCGCGGCGAGATGGAAGAAATCGAGCGTCCGTCGTTCGAAAACTTCCTCTCTAAACCGACAACTCTGACGGACCATCTCGCCTGGCAGCTAGGTGCTCTCAGCCTGAGTTCTGCGGTCCGCGAAGCCGCCGAGCAGATCATCGGCAACCTCAACGAAGACGGCTACCTGATCGCGAGCGACGAAGAAATGCTGGGCGTAGCTCCGCCCGCGCCGCCGGAAGCCGACGCAGCCGCCGCCCGAAACATTGTCAGCGAAGCTCAAGCTCTAGGCTTGGGCCCGGACGGTTCCTCCGAAGAAACAATTGCTGGAGTAAGTGCGGACGACACAAAATCCGGCGAAACGGCTCTTGCAGAAGCAACACTGGGCGAAACCACGCTCGGCGAAATAAGCCTCGATGCATCGATGCTCAGCGATGCGCCCCCCATCTCTTCGAGCGCCTTCACCCTTTCGACTACGACGCAGCCCTCTGCAGAATCTGCTTTCTCGCAGGCCGCCTCCGAAATCTCCTCAAGCAGAGTAGACAATCTTCCATCGATCGGCTTGCCTACCGAAGCCTCCTTCGGCGCCCGCAACGGAAATGCCGCAGCGGCCACAGCTCCCGCGCCCGAGGCGCCATTTCCGCGCCCCGTACCGAAGCCCAGTTTCACGCTCGCCGATCTGCAGGAAGCTCTCGAAGTCATTCGCCAACTCGACCCACCGGGCGTCGGCTGCCGCACTCTGCGCGAGTGCCTGATCACACAGTTGCGCTATCACCAGCAACAACTCGCCCAACACAGGAACGGGGAAAAGAACGGGGAAAAGCCCGGCAACGGCACCGCGCAAGTTCTTCAAGATGCGATCGCCATCGTCGACCAGCACCTGCGTGCCGTGCAGAACAAGCAGCACAAAGAAATCGCCAAGGCCATCGGCCGTCCCGTCGAAGCCGTGCAGCATGCACTCGATTACATCCGGACTCTCGACCCTCGCCCCGGCCTGCAATACAACAAAACCCAGGCCCGTCTCATCGAGCCCGATGTCGCCTTCATCAAGCACGGCGACGAGTGGCTGGTCCTCATGAACGACGATGACCTGCCCCAGCTTCGCCTCAACCCCGCCTATAAAAAGTTGATCACCCGTGACACCAACGACAAGAATACCCGCGACTACGTCAAAGAACGCTACAAGAGCGCCATCCAGCTCATCAAAAACATCGAGCAGCGCAAGCAAACCATCACCAAAGTCTGCTACTGCATTGTCGCCCGCCAGCAGGATTTTCTGGAAAAAGGCATCGACCAGCTCAAGCCGATGATGATCAAAGAAGTCGCCGAAGAAATCGGCGTGCACCCATCCACCGTGAGCCGCGCCGTAGCCAGCAAATACGCTCACACTCCGCAAGGCGTATTCGAACTCCGCTATTTCTTCAGCGAAAGCGTGCAGGGCCCCGAAGGCGGCAACACAAGTTTGTTGATCCTGAAACGCCGCGTCAAAAAGCTAATCGACGAGGAAGACTCCAGCCGCCCGTTAACCGATGAGCAGCTAACCCGCATCTTACAATCGCAGGGCATTCAGGTAACGCGTCGCACCGTAGCCAAGTACCGTGAAGATATGCGCATTCCCAGCACCCATCAACGCCGCGTAAGAGAATAGAAAGAAGTCAGAAGTAAGAATTCAAAAATGCAGAAGTAAGAAAAGCAATAAACCAGAAAAGATTTACCCTGTGGACCCCCGTGTCCCCTGTGGTTAAAAGATTTTGATCTTACTTCAGCATTCTGACCTCTAACTTCTGACTTGGAGGGGCGCTCATGAACGTGGAATACACCGGACGTCACTGCGAAGTAACTTCCGCCATCCGCAAAGAAGTAGAAACCGGCCTCGCGAAAATCCGCAAAATCCTGGGCGACCGCTTCGAAGCCAAAGTCATCCTCTCCGTCGAAAAGCACCGCCACAAAGCCGAAATCACCATCACTCCGCGCAACGGCCCCATCGTCGGCCTGGCGCAAGCCAAGGACATGGCAATCGCCGTCAGCGAAGCCCTCGACCACCTCGAAAAACAGGCGCTGAAATACAAAACGAAATGGCAATCGAAGAAGCGCTCCGCCCGCAAGACCGAAGAAGTGAAAAAGTGGAATGGCCATTCACCCCAGCCATCGGAAGCGCAGGTACAAACCAGAGTCGGCTTAACCGAAAAAACCTCCGTACCCGTCGCCGTCCACCGCTACCCCGCCGTGGCCAAAACCACCGAGGTGCACCTTGTCCGCTCCGATGAATCCGTCTCCATGCGCCCTCTCACCCTCGAAGAAGCCATCAAAGAAGCCCACTTCCGCGATCGCGACGTCTTCGTCTTCCGTGACCCCAAAGGTAAAGTAATGATCCTCCACCGCACCCGAGACGGCAAAATGGAGCTGATCGAAGCCCCGTAGAAACGCTCAATCAAGCGTCACCCATCTCATGTCATCCTTAGCGCAGTCGAAGGATCCCTTGTGCTAAACAACGCCTGCGGCTCATGGAGGAGTTTCTACGAGGCCGGCGCGACCGTGGAAGAGCGGCGCTTCAGCGCCGCGTAAAGCGCCACAATCACGCGGGCTTCAGCCCCTGCGCCCACTATTTTAGATCAGCACTCCAGTTCGTAATCAAGGTCAGTGGCTCGGTGACGGATTGCGGCAGAACGGTATTCATCACGAATTTCTTGCCATCCGATGAAACCGAATAGGGTCCCGATTGTGCGCCAACGGTGGTGGCTTTGAACAGAGCGTGGGGCGTGCCCAGTTGCGGGCTGGCGCCGTTCTGGTTCACGTCTACAGCCATGATTTGCTGGTCAACAGAGTAGAAAAAGAGTTCCTTGCCGTCCTTCCGCCACTTTGGCACCGATCCACCGGCGGTTGATACCTGCCAGCGGCCAGCGCCGCTGGGGAAGGGCTGAATGTAAACTTCGTAGCGGCCAGTCTCATTGTTGGCATAGGCCAGCCATTTCCCGTCGGGCGAAAACGAGGGTGTGACGTCCGCGAAATTCGTGGCTACCACCGGAAACGGTTTTTGTTCGCCGGATTTATCCGGGAACATGGGAAGCGCCCAGATATCAAAACTAGTATTCGATTTGAGATCGCGACGCATGTAGGCGATGTACCGGCCATCCGAGGAAACAGAAAAGGGAATGTCGATTATGCCCGGAGATTCCAGCAACTTCTCCTTGCTGCCTGTGCCATCGGCGTTTTGCCGATAGAGAGAGTCCCCAGAAGAACTTCCGCCATAGCCAAAGACAATCGACTTCCCATCGGGCCACCAAACGGGATACCCGCTGTACTGAGGGCCAAAGGTGATGCGGGTTTTCGTATGACGAGCAAGGTCGACTACCCAGATGTCGCCGACGCCGTTGGTTTCGACGCCAAAGGCTAGCTTGCTTCCGTCGGGGGAAAGGACGGGATAATAGTAGTCGGCGGTATCGGGCAGCACCAGCTCACCCGGTTTGCCTGATGCGTCGTACCAGATCAGCTGAGAGCCGCCGCCCGCTGCCCCGTGCTGGTAAAGAAGCTCTCCGTTTGCCGAAGCCGTCACGACGCTTCGCCATGTGTCAGTATTCACGGCGACATGGTCGGCGAGGGGCTTGGCTTCGCCCTCCAACGCGAGACTGCGCGGGTTGAAACGTTGTGCCATCAGCGTGTTATCGCGCACGAATAACAGATATCCCGGGGCTGCGAAGATCGCGTTGGAATCATTGCGCAGCAGCAGCTTTTGCTCCTTCGAATCGAGTGCACCCAGATAGATGCCACTGTCTGCGCTGGTCGCGCCGTGAGCGAAGTAGAGAAAGTGCTTGCCATCGGGAAGAAAATCGGGCCAGCGATGGGAACTCTCCTTGCTGTCCAGCGTCGTCAGGGCGGTGCGTGTGCCCCCGGCCGCATCCACGCGCGCCACGCCCGAGGTGGTATCCGGCGTGAAAATAATCGTGCCGTTCTTGTTCCACGCTCCTCCGCGTCCGCTGACAGCGTCGCAAAGGGCCTGCGGAGGTCCACCGCTGGCGTCCAACTTGTTCAGCTTGCCGGCGGCGAAGAACCCTACGTAGCGGCTGTCGGCGGACCAGAACGGATAGGTGGCACCCTCGGTTCCCGACATAGGCTGCGCGACTGGCGAGTTGAGCGGCCGAATCCAAAGCATTTGCTTGCCGTCCGCGTTCTTGGCTGCGAAGGCGATTCGCAGGCCGTCCGGCGAGAGCACCGGTGGTCCGGCGGTGTTTCCGCTCAGCAAAAAAGTGGTTTTTTCCGGCGGTAGGATATAAGAGTGAACCGACACCTGCGGCGCGCGCAGGGATTGCATGTAGGCCAAAGCGAACGCAATCGCGGCCACGGCGAGCACTCCCACCGCAATCCACGGCAGCAAAATCCGGCGCGCAGCCAAAACAATGGGCGATTGCGTAGTGGTCAACGGCGTCTCGGTAATCGCCTGCAACTGAAGCTTCAAATCGTGCGCGGTTTGTATGCGCTCGTCTGGATCTTTATCGAGACAAAGCCGGATAACGCGATCCAGCCCCGGCGGCGTCTGAGGGCGCAGAGTGCTCACCGAAGGCGGGTCAACAGCGAGAATCTGTCCCACGATGCTGGCCTGCGTCTTGCCTTCGAAGGTGCGCTTGCCGGTCACCATCTCAAACAGCATCACGCCGAAGGCAAAAATATCAGAGCGCGCGTCCGCCTCGATGCCCTGAATCTGTTCGGGCGACATGTACTGCACGGTTCCGATCACGGCTCCCGCCGTAGAAAGCGGTGAAGCAGGCGACGCGGCGGGCATAGTCTGCGTCAACGCCGCAGCAAGAACGGAAGCCGAACCGCTTCCAGTCCCGGATGCAACCGTTGCGCCCAGCGGCTTCGCCAGACCAAAATCGAGCAGCTTCGCTCCCGACTTGGTAAGCATCACGTTGCCCGGCTTCAAGTCACGATGCACCACTCCGGCGCGATGTGCCTTTTCCAGCGCATCGGCAATTTCGATGGCGATGGTCAATACTTGTTCCGGGGGCAGCGGCCCTTTCCTCAATCGTTCGGCCAGCGACTCGCCTTGCAGGAACTCCATGACCAGGTAGTCGATGGGACCTTCATTGCCCACATCGTGGAGCACGCAGATATTGGGATGCTGCAACTGGGAGATGATCTTGGCTTCACGCTCGAAGCGCGCGCGCAGTTCAGAGCTGGCCACCAGTTGCGCGTTCAGAACTTTGATGGCAACAGAGCGTTCCAGCCGCGTGTCGCGGGCGCGATACACTTCGCCCATTCCGCCCGCGCCGAGCGGTGATTGGATTTCGTAGGGACCAAGTCTGGTGCCAGAGGTCAGAGGCATCTGTCGGCGCAATTATAGCCTGTGCAGCAGAAGGAAGCGGAGAGGATTGGTTTCTACTTCCGAATCAATGCCCGAACCGCATCACCATATTGTTTCCCGCTACTCAAGCGTATGCCATTGTGCAGTTCCAGTTGGTAGGTGCCGCTCAGAAAAGGACGCACCGCGGCAATCCGCGACACATTCACGATCCGGCAGCGATGAATGCGCAGAAATTTCTCCGGGCTCAGAGTGCTCTCCAGCCTGGTAAGAGTCTCTCCCATAATGTGGTTCTTCGCGCCGCAGTGCAGCACCACATAGTTGTTAGCCGATTCGATCCAGTCCACGGAATCCACAGGCACCAGTCTAAAGCCGTCGCCGTTGCGGAACGCCAGCCTCTCCGGCCATTTGCGCTCTTTCTCCAAAAGCGCCTGCAGTTGCACAGCCACAGCCGCATCCCGCAGCGTGGGGATTCGTTCTTGCGCCCGCCTCATCGCGGCCTGCAGACGATCGTCATCGAATGGCTTCAACAAGTAATCGACCGCATTCAACTCAAACGCGCTCACCGCGTATTGGTCATAGGCCGTAACAAAAATTACTGCCGGCATGCGTTCCGGCCCCACTTCGCGGATGACGTCAAGACCGGTGCAGTCAGGCATCTGCACGTCGAGGAGAACCAGATCCGGGCGCTCGGAAAGGATCGCTTCAATCGCTCGCGCACCGGAATCGCACTCCCCGATGATCTCGATTCCATCGTTCGCCGAGAGTCCGTGGCGAATTCCCGTTCGAATCAGCGGTTCGTCGTCAACGATCAACAGTCGCAGCTTCTTCACTTGCGATCTTCTCCTCCGCTGACCGCTCTCTTCGCCGGTACGGAATCGAGATGAGCACCTCGGTTCCACCTTCATCCAGTTTTCGAATTACGAACCGGTGATCCTCCGGAAATATTTTGTCCAACCTCTCCCGCGTCGAGCTAAGCCCTATGCCCCCGCTGCCGTCATCCCGCAATTCGGCAGGAACACCAACGCCATTGTCGGCGATCGTAAGCACAAGCCGGTTGCCTTCAATCACCGACCGCATTGCGATTGAGCCCACCTGCGATATTCCCCGAAGCCCGTGAATGATGGCATTTTCCACGAGAGGTTGGAGCAGAAAGCTTGGGATCAAAGCTTGCTCCGACTCCGGCGTTGCGTCCACCAGAATCGTGAGTTGATCTCCGAACCTCATCTTTTCCACGGCCAGATAATCCTGGACCAAAGTCATCTCCGCGCTCACCGTCGTCTCCGGGGAATTGTTGCGGCGCAGCGCCGCACGGAGAAGATCACCCAATCGTGCCAGCATCTGGCAGGCGAGCTTTGGATTCTGCTGCGTGAGAACGGATATATTCTGCAGCGTATTAAATAAGAAGTGCGGATTGAGCCGCATCCGCAGATTTTCTAATTCAGCCCGCCGCAGGCTGGCTTCGAGCTGCGACTTCTCCAAAGCAAGCTGCGTCGCCTGCCGATGGAATTGCGCGAAGCGCCGGATCGCACAGGCGGCGCAAAACGTACACCAGAAAAAAAATTCTTCAAAATAAAGCACCACGCGATTGCCGTCCCACAAGTAGCTGGAAGGCGGAGCCAGCTTACCAAGGGAGCGGTCGATCCCGAGATTCAGCAAGCCGCCCATTGCCATCGCGAGATAGCAAAAAACCAAACTGCTGAGAACAACTATCCCCAAACTCCGCTTCCACGCATTGCTGGCTAGCGGAAATCGTTCCTCGAGACGAAAAATAAACGGAGTTAATACTGCCCAGGGATAGAAGCATGCCATCCACTCCAGCAGTTCAGGCCACGATCCGTTGGCCCACACGAATGGATGCGTGGCCTCAAAGTAGTGTCGGGCATAGCTCACCACCGCGATCGCTGTCCAGGTAAGCCATACGCCAATAATGAAGTTCCTGTTCCCGTGTTGGGTCCGTTCAGCCATGTAAACTCCCGGGCGTCAGCCCATCCAGCAATTCTGGCTCCGCCCACCGCCCGGCGCAACAAAAAACGGGCCAACGCACCTTCTATCCGGGCGAACGCATATCTGGCTACGTCTGAAAGTCGTTGTAATCCTCAATTCCGAGCAATCTAGGGTCTTCCCGGCTCGCTCTTGAGCGAAATCCCGCCGCCCTCATGTTTTCACCAATCGTGGTCTGGCGTCTGCCAAGGAAAACCGCAGGTTCACCCCTTCAAAGTTGATCGCCAAATATTCCGCTGGCAGAGTCGGCGCATGACGACGCGCAAATATCGCTCATTCGCATCTCCCCTCCAAACTTACGTGCTTTGTATAGCAACTCTCTGCGTTATTTGTCCGTCCGTGCGCGCGGGGACTGCCACGCTAGAGCGCGAAAAGTCTCTCAGGACACAGAAGTTCTTCTGTCATACCGGATACGACCCACGTCAATGTGAGCAGCACATCGCGAAACTGAAAGCAGTGTTGCTCCAATATCCTGCTCCCTCACCGAAGCACTGGACTTGGATCATCGTCCGTTCCGAGGACTGGCAACCATTAGTGCAGACCCTTCACTTGCCTCGCCAAAGCCCCGCCTTCACCGCCCTCACGCAACGCGAAACATTCCTGGAAGATGCCCTGTTCTTTTCCCAGCCGATGCGAACCGATGAACTCGTAATGCTTTTTAGAACTCCCGTCGCCCAGTTGCTTTCAGTGGCCGTGAGCCACGAACTAGGACACGCAATTTGTCATAACGGCGACGAAGCCGCCGCAAACCGCGTCGCCGAACAATTGCGAAATGGCAAACAGCCCGATTGCTTCAACATCGGCACCAAGCCGCTTGACCCAATCGATGAGTTGATTCTCCACAATGAATTATCTGGCTTCCCTCATTTCCATTAACAAGTCGAAAGACAGCCTTATGTCCTCTTCGGCTTCCGTGCGTGCTAAAATTCGCCGCCGAGGAAAATCCCCAATGACGACTCGCACGCGCTGCACCCTCTTTTCTGTCCTGCTAATATTCCTGACCGCTCCACATCCCGCCACAGCGCAAGCGTCCGCCCCCAAGCTCTCCGTCCACTGGGAAGAACTCACCGCCGCGGACTTCCGCGAAGGTATTCACCGCTCGCAAGGCACCTGCCTTCTGCCCTTCGGTATCCTGGAGAAGCACGGTCCGCATCTTCCTCTCGGCACCGATCTGCTGGATGTTCGTTACGCCGCGCTGCACGCCGCCGAGCAGGAATACGCCGTCGTCTTCCCCGAATATTATTTCGGCCAGATCGCTGAAGCCCGTCACGAGCCCGGAACGATTGCCTATAGCCGCGAAATGCAACTCGCCCTGCTGCAGGAAACCACCGACGAGATGGCCCGCAACGGCTGCAAGAAAATCATCATCGTCAACGGCCACGGCGGCAACGAAAGCCTGCTCCCATATTTCGCCCAAACCCAGTTGGATAAGCCGCACGACTACGTTGTCTACGTCTTCGACCGGCGCAGTCCCGAGACCGGCGGCCCGCAGAAGAAGTCAGCAATCGACATGCACGCGGGCGAAAGTGAAACCTCGAAGATGATGATCGCCCGTCCCGACACGGTCCACATCGACCGCGCCAACCGGGAATCCGGCGCCGACCAACACCGCCTGAACCTTCCCGAAGATGTCTACACCGGAATCTGGTGGTACGCGCGCTTTCCCAATCACTATTCCGGCGACGGCTCCGCCGCCACGCAAGAGTTGGGCAAATTCCAAATGGATTGGTGGATCGACGCGGTAATAAAGATAATCCGCGCGGTGAAAGCCGATGACGAATGCCTAAAACTGCAGAACGAATTCTATGAAAAGAGCAAGCACCCACTAGACACGCAGCCCTAAAGCAAATTGTTGATCCCTACTTGTAGATAGGATCAAGGTTTTCAATCAACAATCAGCACTCATCAATCGACAATAAAGTTATGAGCTTCCAATCAGTACGCCCGTAATGAAAACCAGCACTCCGCCCAACCCAACCTGAAGGGCTGCGGAAATCCAAGGACTATCCATATACCGATGCCGAATCCAAGTGATCAAACCTAGCTCGGCAACCACCACTCCGCCCGCAGCCCACAGCGCCATGCGGAAGTCGCGCAGCAAAAACGGCAACGTGTGTCCAATTCCCCCGAGAGCGGTCATCGCCCCGCAGATCACCCCACGCACCCAAGGATGTCCGCGCCCCGTCAAACTCCCATCATCGGAAAGCGCCTCAGCAAATCCCATGCTGATGCCCGCGCCCGCCGAAGCCGCAAGCCCCACCAGGAATGCATCGTTGGAGCTGCGCGTAGCAAATGCGGCCGCGAAGACGGGAGCCAGCGTGGAAACCGAACCATCCATCAGCCCCGCCAACCCCGGCTGCACAATCTGCAATACAAACAGCCGCCGCTGCGCCTTCTCTTCATCTGCCTTAACGTTCGCCGGCAGCTTTTCTTTGTCCAGTTCCAGCGCGCGCTCTTCGTGCTCGCGCTCTTCATTGATTAGATCGTCGAGCAGTTGCCGCATGCTCGCATCCTGCGTACGCGCCGCAGCTTTTTCATAAAATCGCCGCGTCTCCACTTCCATGGTGCTGGCTTCTTTGCGAACCGCGTCAATGCTCATCGGCCGGATCAGCCACAGAGCCGGACGCTCCACGAATCCGCGCACATCCTGCCGCCGGATCAGCGGGATATGTTCGCCAAACTTCTGCCGGAAGAGCTCGATCAACCGCCGCCGGTGTCCCGACTCTTCTTCCCGCATACCCTCGAACATCGCCGCCGATGCCGGATAGTCCTGCCGCAGTCCTTCAGCAAAATCCGAGTACACGCGCTCGTCTTCTTCTTCCAGAGATATTGCCAGCGCCAGCACTTCGCGCTCGGTCAAGTCTTGAAATTTCTTCATGGCGACCTAGCTTACCTGTCCGGGCGTTGCTGAGACAAATCGAAAAACTCAATTGAGAAAGCAGCCCGCCTTCAATGCTACTATCCATTTTATGACGCCACAGAAATCGTCCGGCTCGCGCAAGCCCGGCAAACCAGCGCGCAAAGCCAAAGGCATCAAAACCAAAGTAAAGAGAGCTGCAAAGCCCAAACCTGCCGACACTCCGCATGCTCCGGAACTCGTCATCATCACCGGGATGAGCGGCTCCGGCAAAGCCTCCGTGCTCAAGGCATTCGAGGACTTGGGCTACTACTGCGTCGATAATCTTCCCGTCGAACTAATCCCGCGCTTCGCCGAGCTGGCGTTGCAGTCGGCCGAAATCCGCCGCACCGCGCTGGTGGTCGACGTGCGCGAAGGTTCCAAGCTCGAGCAATTTCCCGGCATCTTGAAGGCAGTGCGGCGCATGATTCCGACTAGGGTCGCTTTCCTGGAAGCTTCCGATGCCGTCCTGCTGCGCCGCTTCAGCGAGACGCGCCGTCCGCATCCTCTGGGCACAGACGCGCCGGTCAATGCCTCTCTCAAGACCGAACGGCGCCACTTGGCAAGCATCCGCGCCCTGGCCGATATCGTTATCGATACCTCCAAGTTCAATGTCCACGAGTTGCGCGCCCATGTTACGGAGCGCTTCCGTGAGCATGCTCCGGGCAAAAGTATTCTCGTTTCATGCGTGAGCTTCGGCTTTCGTCACGGCGTCCCGGAAGAGGCTGACCTGGTTTTCGACGTTCGTTTTTTGCCCAACCCGCACTTCGTGCCGGAATTCCGGCCGCTCACCGGCCGCGATCCACGCGTAGCTAAGTACATTCGGTCTTTTCCCCAGACGAAGGAATTCATTCGCCGCATTTCCGATCTTCTGATTTATCTGTTGCCGCATTACATCCACGAAGGCAAGAGCTATCTCACCATCAGCTTTGGCTGCACCGGCGGCCAACACCGCTCCGTGATGATTGCCGAGGAAGTCGGCAAGCGCCTGCACCAGGCCGGATACCGCGTGAAAGTTGCGCATCGGGATATGCCAAAGTGATAACCCGGTCGTTGGCCCTTGGTCGTTAGCCCTCAGCCGCTCTGAAACTAGCTACTGATAGCCACAGAATCAACGACCAACGACTAACGACTAACGACAAACTACCAACGACCGCAGTAAAATAAGCCCTTGCACAGCATGCCTATGCCACCGTTAGTAAGCCACTGCGGCCTGCTCGGAGTTCTATGCGCCAACTGATGCGCCTGGTTCGCTACGCGCTTCCGTACTGGTGGCAGATTCTGTGTTCAGTGGTCCTCATGGCATTGGTGGGAGCGCTCGACGCGTTCAAGTTTTTATTGATTCGCCCCATCTTTGACCGGGTGCTGAATCCTTCCACCGGATCGAAAGATATCCAGCTGTTCGTCATTCCTCTTACGCATCATCCGGTGTACTTGCAGCAGTTGGTGCCTTCGCACTTTACGAACGCGTGGAACATGGTTGCGGTCGCTCTGGTCGGCTCCACGATACTCAAAGGAATTTTCGATTACACCGGTACGTACTTAGTGAACCACGCCGGCTTCGGCATGATCACCGATCTGCGGGATGATCTTTATAACGCCATCCTCCGCCGCTCCGCCGGATTTTTTTCCAAGCACACCACCGGCACTCTGCTCTCCACCATCATCAACGACATTGAGCGAGTGCAATATGCCATGTCCACGGTGCTGGCCGAATTTCTGCAGCAGTTTTTTACCTTCGTATCAGTCGCCGCCGTGGTCGTTGTCCTGGGTGGGAACCTCGCCTGGGTGTTACTGCTCTTCGTTCCCGTGATCGTTTATTCTTCGCGCAAGATCGGCTCCCGCGTTCGCAGCACCACCCGGCATGGACAAGACAAACTTGCCGAGATTCAAAACATTCTGCACGAAACCATCACCGGAAACCGCATCGTAAAGGCTTTTAACAGCGAAAAATGGGAGATCTCGCGTTTTCGTGGAGCGGCTCGGCGTCTCTTCCGTGCGAACCTGCGCTCGGTTGCAGCCACAGCCATCAGTTCTCCGTTGATGGATATTTTCGGTGTCATCGGAATCGCACTTTTGCTCATGCTGGGACGCGAAGAGGTCAAGCACGGAAGGATGACTCCAGGAATTTTTGTGGCATTCATTACAGCGGTATTCAGCCTCTACAATCCGGTCCGCAAGTTTGCCCAATTCAATAACAACTTCCAGCAAGCTCTCGGCGCGTCCAGCGAAATCTTCAAATTCATGGACATTGAAGATGGTGTCCGCGAAAAGCCGAATGCCAAACGCCTGCCGCCGTTCTCGAAGACCGTCCAACTCGATCACGTCAGCTTCACCTATGGAAATGAAGGCGAAGATGCTCGCGTACTGCACGATATCAATCTCGAAGTCCGCCGCGGAGAAGTTGTCGCGATCGTCGGCTCCAGCGGCTCGGGCAAGAGCACGCTGGTTCACCTGATCCCGCGCTTCTTTGATGCCACGCAGGGCCGCCTGCTCATCGATGGCCACGACGTGCGCGACGTTACTCTTGCGTCGTTGCGGGAGCAGGTCGGAATCGTTACGCAGGAAACCGTGCTATTTAATGACACGGTTCGCAACAACATCGCCTACGGCCAGCCGCACGTGCCACTGAAAGCGGTTGAAGCCGCGGCACGAGCAGCTCTCGCGCACGAGTTCATCCAGACCCTGCCCGCAGGTTACGACGAAGTGATTGGCGAGCGCGGCGTACGCCTTTCCGGCGGAGAACGGCAGCGCATCGCCATCGCTCGGGCCATCTTGAAGAACGCGCCTATTCTGATTCTCGACGAAGCCACATCGGCCCTCGATAGCGAATCGGAAGCCCTGGTGCAATCCGCACTGCACAATCTGATGAGCGGCCGCACCGTGTTCGTGATTGCGCACCGTCTTTCTACCGTGCGTAGAGCGGATCGCATTGTGGTGATCGAAAATGGCGCCATCGCCGACATCGGCACGCACGAAGACTTAATGACGAAGTTGGGCACGTACCGGCGCTTATACGATTTGCAGTTTGCTGACTTCGAGCAGAAACTGGAACCGGCGCAACCGAACTAAAATCGGCGACTGGAAATTTGGGAATCACTTATGCCTCTTCGCTCCATGACGGGTTTTGCGCAAGTGAAAGGTGAGCTCATAAACCGGGCTGGCGATAGCGCCCGTCCCACGCAGGGCAATGGTCACCTCGCGTTTGCGCTCTCTCTGAAATCAGTGAACCACCGGTTTCTCGATCTGCATTTTCGCCTGCCCTCGGGATCTGACTCGATCGAGATGCAACTCCGCCGCCTGCTTAAAGAAAACATCGCCCGTGGACACGTTGAGGTTACGCTGAGCCTGGAGCGCGGCAGCAGTGAAACCTTCGCGCTGAATCGCCCGCTGGTAAGCGCCTACATCGCGGCATTTCGAGCCGCAGCCACCGAATTTGCCGTATCCGTAGAGCCCGACCTCAACTCCATCCTGCGCATTCCCGGCGCTCTCGATTCGGCCGGCGATCCGGACGATGAAGCCTTGGAATCCGCAGTGATGGCCACGGTGGGCGAAGTTCTCGATCGCCTCAATGAAATGCGCGAGCAAGAAGGCCGCAGCATCGAACGGGAACTCCGCCAGCGCATGGAGCACCTGCGTGAAGCTGTCCAGACCGTGCAGTTGCACCGGCGCACTGTGTTGCACAGCTACGTGGAGCGCCTTCAATCGCGTCTTCAAGAACTGCTGGGCTCGAGCGCCGATAAGGAGCGCGTGCTGCAGGAAGCCGCGCTTCTCGTCGACCGAAGCGATATTCAGGAAGAAATCGTCCGCCTGGAAAATCACGTGCAGCATTTTCTCGGCCTGCTCGACGAAAACGGAGAAGTCGGGAAGAAGCTGGACTTCCTGCTGCAGGAAATGAATCGTGAGGCGAACACTCTACTCTCGAAGACTTCCGGCCTGGCCGGCGAAGCGCTGAAGATTACTGAAGCCGGACTTGCCATGAAAGCTGAGATTGAAAAATCCCGCGAACAGGTGCAGAACCTGGAATGAGTTCTCCAGCCAAGCCAGTCGTCTACATCATCTCCGCCCCGTCCGGCTCTGGCAAATCCACGCTTGTCAACGAACTGCTGCCCAAGGTGAAGAATTTGGAGTTTTCCATTTCCTACACCACGCGCTCTCCTCGCGGCAGCGAGACCAATGGCCGGCAGTATTTTTTCATCTCGCGCCCCGAATTCGAGAAGATGATTCGCGAAGGCGAGTTTCTTGAGCACGCGGAGGTTTTCGGTAACTACTACGGTACGGCGCGCCGTTTTTTAGATGAAGCGGAAAAGAATGGCCGCGATCTTTTGCTCGACATCGATGTGCAGGGCGCGGCGCAGATTCAGCAAAAACTTCCTGACGCAACCGGCATCTTCATTCTTCCTCCCGATCGCAAAACGCTCGAAGACCGCCTGCGCAAGCGCAGCGAAGATCGTGAAGAAGTGATCCAGCGCCGTCTGGATACCGCGTCTCGTGAAATCGAAAATTACGAGCGGTACAACTACATCCTCATCAACGATCAGCTTGAAGATTCGATCAAGCTCTTGCGCGCGATCGTGCGCGGCGAGCGCCTGATGCGCGCGGGGCATCCGCTATCGCCTGAGGAAGCCAAAACTGTGGCTCTCGCCGAGCGCTGTCGTCTGGCTAATATGCGCGACCGCCTCAAATCGATTGTGGATTCATTTAAGCCGCCCGGCGCTTCCGGAAGAGCTGGGCCGTGCGGGTAGACCTCGGTAACCATGATCCGGCTCGGGAAGCCCCCACGACTTTGAGTTTCGTGGGAAAATAGTAATGCAAGCGTTTGGCGTCGCAGGCGAAAGAACGAAGCGCACCAATTTCGGCAATCCAAAATCTTATATCCCGCAGCAAGGGAGAGAATCTATGAAATTGATCGAAGGCTTCGACAGCAACTACCGTTACATTCTGGTCGCCGCCCGGCGAGCCCGGCAACTGCAATCCGGCGCGCCGCCCGTGGTTCAAACCAACTCCCGCAAACCCTGCCGCATTGCACAGGATGAAATCCGTGCTGGCAAGGTGAAATGGGAAATCCCTGAAATCCGCAGCGCTGCCGAGCAGGCCGCCGAAGTTTTGGATCAGGCTTTCGGGCACGACGCATAACAACTGCTGAAGAAGTGGCGTCCGCGGCGCAGATTCGTATCAGGTCATGCCTTCAGGCATGACGGAAACACTACGTCTGACCGCGCCTTCAGGCGCTGCCATTCGCCATTATGAAAGTTGCTCTTGGAGTGACGGGCGGCATCGCCGCTTACAAGGCAGCCGAGATTGTGCGACTGCTGCAAGACCGCGGCATTCGCGTGCAAGTCATCATGACGCGCGCGGCTCAGGAGTTCGTTCGCCCGCTCACCTTCGCTGCGCTTTCCGGCGAAAAAGTTATTACCGGAATGTTCTCGCCCGGCGAAGAGCACGCTCCTAATATCGATTCCGCCATCGAACACATTGCCGTAGCGCAGTCGATTGACGCTTTGCTCGTCGCGCCCGCAACCGCCGATGTTTTGGCCCATTTCGCGCAAGGCATTGCCAGCGACTTTCTCACCACGCTTTATCTCGCCACCACGGTTCCTGTCGTCGTTGCTCCAGCGATGAACGTCAACATGTGGAACCACCCCGCGACGCAAGCGAATCTAAAAATCTTGAGTCAGCGCGGCGTAAAGATCGTCGAACCGGGCTCAGGATACCTTGCCTGCGGCATGACCGGCGCCGGCCGTCTTGCCGAACACGAAACCATCGTCGCAGCGGTTCTCGAAGCGCTGGGCGCATCACAGGATCTCGCCGGTGAAACCGTGCTGATCACCGCCGGGCCCACGCGTGAAAAAATCGATCCCGCCCGCTATCTCACGAACCGCTCCAGCGGACGCATGGGTTACGCCATGGCGGAAGCTGCGCTGCGCCGTGGCGCCCGCGTGTTGCTGGTGAGCGGTCCCACGTCTCTAACGCCGCCGGGTGCGGCCGAACTCACCCGTGTGGAATCGGCTGAACAAATGCGCGATGCGGTGCTCAATCTTCTGCCTCAGGCCACCATCGTCATCAAAACCGCCGCCGTCTCCGACTACCGCGCGAAGTCAGCGTCCGCGCAAAAAATAAAACGCAAAGGTCCGATCACGATCGAGCTCGAGCCGACCCCCGACATCCTCAAGGAAATTTCCGCGCGCAAGCAGTCTCAGATCATCGTTGGCTTCGCCGCCGAAACTGAAAACGTCCTCGAAAACGCCCGCCAAAAGCTCGCGGCCAAGCATCTCGATGCCATCGTGGTCAACGACGTTTCCCGTGAAGGCATCGGTTTCGATTCCGATCGCAATGAAGTGACCATCATCACCAACGACGAGATCGTCGAAGTGCCTGAGACTACGAAATGGGAAGTAGCCCAGCGCGTGCTCGCCCAGGTCGTGCGCATCCGCCAGCGGCGTAAATCTCCCGTCGGCAGTGGTGCAGTTTAACAACTACACGATGATTGTCATCCTGAGCGAAGCCGTTTTTCAGGCGTAGCGAAGAGCCTGCCCTGAGCGAAGCCGAAGGGATCTCCCGCTTAACCCGCCTACCGCGTAAGCCAAACTGCACCACTACCCTCCGGTCCTGCATTACAATCGAGAAGCCAATGCCCTCAACTCTTGATCCGGAATTGCGGCGCGCTCTTGCCGAACGCGTGCGCTTCTGTCATGAGATGGGCATTTACGATTTCTACCGCCGCGGGCCGCAAATTCCGCCATCCCCGGAAGCTGCGCTGGTGGCGGCTGAAGGTGTTTCCGAACTTTTATCAACGCCGTCTTCAATACTCCAGCCAGAGCTGCGAGAGGACCCGCGAGAAGAAATGACCGCCAGAAAATCCGCCGTCGTCCCCACTATCGCCGAGGACAACATCTTCGAAATCGCAACCCCGAAGCCAGAGTATGGAGTAGCCGATCCCGCCGCCGCTCTCACACTGATTCGTGACGACCTCGGCGACTGCACCCGTTGCAAACTCCACAAAGGCCGCACGAAGATCGTCTTCGGTGTGGGCAATCCGCGCGCCGAGTTGATGTTCGTGGGCGAAGGCCCCGGCGCGGATGAAGACGCGCAGGGCGAGCCCTTCGTCGGACGTGCAGGCCAGTTGCTCAACAACATGATCAAAGCCATGGGTCTGCGCCGCGAAGATGTATACATCGCGAACGTGGTCAAATGCAGGCCGCCGGGCAATCGAACGCCAGAGCCCGACGAATGCGACACCTGTTCGCCATTTCTTATGCGGCAGATCGCGGCGATCAAGCCTAAAGTTGTGGTCGCTCTTGGCGCGACCGCGGCCAAGAATCTGTTGGCCATGAATTCTTCCCTTGGTGAATTGCGCGGACGCTTCTACGATTTCAAGCCCGCAGGCGCAGCGCTAGATCCCTCATGGTCTGGAGCACGCCTCGCGGTGACTTATCACCCGGCTTACCTGCTGCGCGATCCGCGGCAGAAGGGCGAAGCATGGAAGGATCTGCAGATGGTGATGAAGTACCTGGGAATCGAGCCGCCGAAAAAAGCCGCTGAGTAAAAAATCGCATTGTCATCCTGAGCGTAGTGGGTGCTTCGCGAAGCGAAGGAGCCACGAAGTCGAAGGATCCCTATAAGCTCAACCGGTCCTAGCCACGAGTCCTCTAGGTTATCCTTCCAATCAATGCCCGAGTACTGCGACGTTGCCCTTCCCGTGCCGCTCGACATGGTCTTCACCTACCGTGTCTCCGCAGAATCCACGCCCGTGGTCGGTGGCCGCGTTCTCGTGCCTTTTCGCCAGCAGCGATTGACCGGCATTGTAGTTGAGCTGCACGACCGTGAACCCTCGGTCAAAATCAAGGCGGTCTTGAGCGTTCTCGATGCTTCGCCGGTCCTCGATGATCAACTGCTGCGCCTCGGTCGCTGGATCGCTGACTACTATCTCGCTCCGCTGGGCGAAGTCTTCCGCACCATGCTGCCGCTAAACGCCGAGTTCAAGCGTGTCGTAGCGTACCGCATCACCGCGGAAGGCCAGTTGGCGCTGCATCTGGCGGGAATGGCAGGATCGTCTGCGCGTTCGCGCCGCACTCCGGAAGAGCAAGCCGCAGAATTTCGTGTGCTCGATTATCTGGCGAACAGCATTCCGGAGATCGAATCTAGGCCGGAAGACAAAGTAGGGAAGGGCACGGCTTTAGCCGTGCCGTTAGCACCTGCTGGGGACGGGGCTTTAGCCCCTGAGAGAACCGCAGCTATCCGTGAAGAAACTCTTCGCTCCACCACTCGCGTCTCAAAATTGATCCTGAGCGGCATGGTGCGAAAGAAATGGATTGCTCGCGAAGATGTTTCCGCTGTCCGCGATGCAACCCGCATTGTCAAAATCGCGCTGTTCAGATCCGCCGAAGGCAAGTTAAACGACAATCAACGAAAACTAGTTGAGACGCTTGCCGCCTCCGGAGGCCGGGTTCCCGTGGAAACGCTGCGAGCCCTCGATGTTCCACGAACCACGCTAAGCACGCTGGTCAAGCGCGGCCTGATAGAGATAATCGAAGAACCCGCGGCCTTCGCCGTTTCGCGCAGCAAACCGCGCTCCTCACCCTTCGCATTCGAATTCAATGCAGCCCAGCAATCTGCGCTAAATCACCTCCGCAAAGCCGTTGACGCCCGAAAATTTTCCGGCATTCTCCTGCACGGCGTAACCGGTTCGGGCAAAACTGCCGTCTACCTCGCATGCATGCGCGCCGTGCTCGAAGCCGGACGCTCCGCCATTCTTCTCGTCCCCGAAATCGGCCTCACTCCCGCTGTAGCTGCCGATTTGCATCAGATATTCGGCGACGAAGTCGCTATCCTGCATTCTGCACTCTCCGACAAAGAACGCGCGCAACAATGGCACCGCATCAAGAGCGGAGAAGCGCACATGGTCGTCGGCACGCGCTCCGCAGTCTTCGCCCCGGTTGCCGATCTCGCGCTGGTCATCGTCGACGAAGAGCACGATTCCTCTTACAAGCAGGAAGAGACGCCACGCTACCATGCCCGCGATATCGCCGTTGTGCGCGCCAAGATGGCGAATGCCGTTGTCGTTCTCGGTTCGGCGACGCCATCGCTGGAATCGTATTTCAACGCCAGAAAAAATAAATACGCGTTGATCGAGTTACCCGACCGCGTGGGGCAGCGCCCTCTACCGGAAGTAGAAATCATCGACATGCGGCAGGAATTCCAGGAAACTGGCCACGAGCAGGTCATCTCGCGCAAACTGGTGGCTGAAATCAAAGAGCGCTTCGACCGCAAAGAGCAGGTCATGGTGCTGCTCAATCGCCGCGGATATTCCGCCGTAGTGTTGTGCCGCACCTGTGGGAAAACTCTCGAATGCCAGAATTGCGCGATCGCTCTCACGCACCACAAGCGCGAACATAAAATGATTTGCCACTATTGCGGCTACACCGCGCCCGTGCCGAAAGCCTGCGTGCATTGCGGCAGCGAGTACGTATATTTCCTCGGCACGGGCTCGGAGAAGCTCGAAGAGTTGCTGCACGGCATGTTTCCGCAAGCGCGCATTGCCCGCCTCGATCGCGATACTGTCAGGGGACACGAAGATTTCGAGCGCACCCTGAACGCGCTAAGCGAAGGCGAACTCGACCTGCTCGTCGGCACGCAGATGATCGCCAAAGGCCACGACATTCATGGCGTCACCCTGGTCGGCGTAGTCGGCGCCGACAGTGCCCTCGGACTACCCGATTTCCGCGCCGCCGAGCGCACCTTCCAGTTGCTCACACAAGTTGCCGGACGTGCCGGGCGCGGACAATCTCCCGGCAAAGTGATTTTGCAAACCTATTTTCAGGATCACTACGCCGTGCAGTACGCCGCCCAGCACGACTTCACCGGTTTCTACGAAAAAGAGTTACGCTTTCGCAGTTGGATGCACTATCCGCCATACGCCGCGCTCGCCAACGTGCTCATCCGCAGCGACAAGCTCGACGACGCACTGCAGTGGTCGGGCACGCTGGGAAAATGGTTTGAGCAAAACCGTCACGAAGGCGTGCGTGTGCTCGGGCCGGCCGCAGCTCCCATCCTGCGGCTAAAGCGTGATTACCGTTACCACTTTGTGCTGAAGTCGCCCAGCCGCGAAAAGCTAAACACCACGCTTCGCGCCATGCTCGCCTACGCGACTACGCAGAAAATTCCGCGCACGCAAGTGATTGTCGACGTCGACGCGCTATGGTTGATGTGAAGTAAAAGCGAACTACTTTGCGCTCGCGGCAAATCGTACATCGCATCCTTCGCCGCCGAGAGTTTGGTATGAACAATCGGCCCGTCGGGATCAGCCCAGCCGTTGCTCGTCGCCACAATCGTAGCCTTCCCGGAATTCTCCGCGTGCGCCATGAATCGCGTCTGCGCCGCGTGCCACTGATACTGTGCGCTCCCAAAAGTTGAAACTTCAACCGGCCCGGCAAAGCTGCTCGCTTTGCCGTCCGATCCATCGAGCGCGATCCGCACCCGGTGAGCATTCTGTTGATCGCGATTCACCGCCATCACCGCCCACGTTCCATCCGGACGCTTCACCGCATACGCCGTCACCAGTTCGTGTTCGGCGCCATCTTCCAGATCGCTCTTCGCGGCAAACACCTGATGCTCGCCTCCACTGGGCTGCACCCACTCCAGATTGATCAACTGCGCCACAAAAAACTGTGCCAGCGGCTGTTGAATCTGATAATTCGCATCGATGGTAAACATCCCAAACGTGCCCGGAGAGCTGTTGCATCCCGGTTCCATTTGTAACGGCAGATAATGGAAAAAGTAAACGCCATTTCCTCCCGAGTTTAAAAACGATCCAATGTAATCCGCCAGCCAGATTCCGGATAAAATATCCTGATAAGTTTCACTCGCGGCCGACGAAAGATTTCCCTCCGTGATAAACATCGGCATATCCTCTGGAACTCCATCCTCGTGCCACACCTGCATGATGTGGCTCACCAACTCCGGCTCTTCGTACAAACTACCCCATGGAATCCGGCAGGGATCGAGGGGATAATGCTCGAACGAAAAAAAAGCCAGGTCGTTCATGCGCCCATGCTGCTTCAGATAATCGAGGAACCGCGCCGTCCACGAAACTTTTCCGGTCGCGTCCGGCCAAACCTCGATGTCCTTATTTGCCCCTTGAAACGATGGTCCACCCAGCTTCAGTGCCGGATCAACGCGATGAATCGCCGTCGCCCACTGCAGGTACAGCGCGGCATAATCCTCCGGCAACATGTACTGCCCATCAGCTTCCTCGCCCATTTCAACGTAGGAGATGGGATAACCGCGCTTCTTTAAATATCCAATCTCCGCCGCAGCGTTGTCAGGCGTGTCGTACAGCATCGCCACCGGCACCATCGCCGGAAGCCCGCGCGTCACACCGCTGGTGTAGAAAAGATCGAACCCCACCTGAGCCTGCTTGGTTGATCCCAGATCTGACGCCTGATGCCACGGATCAACCGAAGATGAATAAGTGCTCGTCTGCTCCTGATCCGGCGTGTGCCGCAAGATGTCGTGAAACGTGCCATCTTCTGTAGAGGTGCCGAGGTAAAGCTCTCGAATGGCATAGCCCACACAGCTTCGCGGATCTGCCTTTACCTCCACCGCAATGTTCGCGTCGCAAGTGTTTGACGACTCCGTCATCCAGATGCGAATGAATCGAACGGCTGTCGGGGCACCAACCAAGCGCACCGTCTCGACTCCTCCTTTTCCATCCGTTACGTTGCCTTGCGGAAACGTTTCCCACACTCCTCGCGTCACCGCCCTGATAGGGTCGTCGCCAGTCCAATATTGCACTACGTAGCGCCGCGCAAAAGGCGCGGCCCATGCAATGCGAATGCTGTTTACCTCCTGCACCTGCGCCAGATCCAGTACTACCCACTGCGGATGCAGCGTATCGCTTTCCCCGGTGAAATGTTCGGTGAGATACGGATTGCTCTTCCAGAAAGTGTTCGGATCGCCATCGGTCAAACGCGAGAACCCAACATTGTCGGTGCCGTCGTTGCGAGTAGTCCCGCGTCGCGGCAGCGCATAGCCATACGAGTAGCGCAGCATTTCCGTCGGAGTAGCCGAGCCGGTGAAATATCCTTTGCCGTTTGCATCGCCGCCCTCGCTCCACGTTCCCCGCGGATTCCAATGCCACGCCTCGATGGCCAGCTCCGTGTTCTGTCGATACGTAACGGGCTGCCAACCCGAGGCCAGCGTTTTGTCCAGCGTTGGCTGCACTAGATCTTTGTCGATTGCTTCCGCTGCAATGCGGTCCACTCCAGCTCCCAGCGTTTGGTTGGGCACAAAATGATTTGTGGGATGCGAGATGTCAACGGTAATCGTTTGACCCGCGGCAGGAAACGCGAAACCAAAACACGCAAGGACAAAGGCAAGAATTGCGGTTAGCTTTCTCAAGGTTGGGCAACCTCCGAGTTGTCAATTAAAACGATTGAATACAGGAGTATACGAGAGAATTGATCGAGGTGGACGAATCTTTAAAGGCGTTTTCACTACGTGGTAGGAAGCAAAGAGAACCCTATCGTCCCCAGATCCCGTGCATTGCCTCGGGCAACGACGCATGCGCCGTCGGCGCGGGAATGAGCGTGAGCGCCAACATGATCAGCGCCAGCCCAGCCAGCCACAACCGCCCGCCCGAAACCCGCGGCCACTCGGCTACCTGCGGATGCCGCAAGCTGGTCAGCAGCAAAAGAATCGCCCATATAAACCATCCCGTCCACAGGTAGTAGCCCATGGGCAACAGAATCAGTATCGTCAGCCGCGACACAAATTTATGCGCTCGCGGCGCAATCGCAAAAACAATGTGTCCGCCATCGAGTTGCCCGCCGGGCAACAAGTTGAGTGACGTCGCGAGCATTCCAACCCACGCGGCAATCGCCGTCGGATGCAACAACACTCGATCAAGCGGCAGCGCCGCCGGTCCGCGCAGCAGATTCATCCCCAGCAGCGCACGGCGCGTCACCTCGAAGATCAACGGATACCCGAGTTCATAGTCCCCTGGGCCAAGGCTGGCATGCATAGGCTTCGACCATCCCAGCGCGACCACCAGCACCGCGAGCGCCACTACAAACCCCGCGATCGGCCCCGCAATGCCGATATCGAACAATGCTGTGCGCGAGCGAATCCGCGAACGGATCACAATCACCGCTCCCATGGTTCCGATCGGAGTCGGCATCGGAATGAAAAAAGGCAGCGTCGCATAAACTCCGTAACGCCGGCAATATAAGTAATGGCCCATTTCGTGAGCCAGGAAAAACAGCATTACCGTAACCATAAAGGGCACGCCATCCAGCAGGCGCGCGGGATGTGTAAAGGCCCAGTTCGCAGGGAAGAGCGGCAGCGATGCGTCATTGAAAGACAGCGCAGGCAGACCCTGCGCGAAGTTGTATTGCATGCGTGCGCCCATCACCAGCGTAGTGAAACAAGTCGCCAGCAGCAGCAGTCCATGCAGCCAGTAGCGCGGCTTCGGCGCACGCGGCACCGACTGCGGCTTTGGCCGGTAATATTCGAGAGTTGAGGAAACTGAGGGAGGAGTTGGTTCCGACATGAATTCAGCTCCGAAATCTTATTCAGAGCCGCTTCTAGATGCTACTACGATCGGCGGAAATATAGGCGGCGAGCGTCATCCAACCGCGGGTTCAAAGCTAAAAACTGAGAGCTGACAGCTGACAGCTCTCAATCGATCGACTGCAGCTCTTTCCCCGGCTTAAAACGCACGGCCTTGCCCGGCGGGATCGAAACTTCCGCACCAGTGCGCGGATTGCGTCCGATGCCAGTCTTGCGCGGGCGCACATTAAACACGCCAAATCCGCGCAGTTCAATGCGGCTGCCCTGGGCCAGCGCCTTCTTCATGCTTTCGAAAACGGTTTCCACCGCCAACTCGGCTTTGGTCTTGGTAATGCCGGTTCTGGCGACCACTTCGTTGATGATGTCGAGCTTAATCACGAACGGCTCCCCGATGCGGCGTAAAGGTCATCCCTCAAGTCATTGATGCTATGGGAGATAAGGGAGATTGTCAACGGGAGCATCAGTACCGTAAACTGACCCAACCAAAAATTGAGTAATTGTGTAATTTGGTAATTGAGTAATTGAAGTGCGAGAATTGTTTTAGATTCGCGCGCTTTTCAATTTCTCAATTACCAAATTTCCCAATTACCAAATTCTTTTTAAGGGAGTTCCATGCTGAAGAGTGACCGCTGGATTCGCAAGACAGCCCGCGAACACGACATGATCAACCCTTTTTCCGAGAAGCAAGTCCGCGATGGCGTGATCTCTTACGGATTATCTTCTTACGGATACGACCTGCGCGTGGCCGATGAGTTCAAAATTTTCACCAACGTGAACAGCACCATCGTCGACCCTAAGCACTTCGACGAAAAGTCCTTCGTCACAATCCGCACCGATATCTGCATCGTCCCGCCCAACTCCTTCGCGCTCGCCCGCTCCGTCGAATACTTCAAAATTCCCCGCGACATCCTCACCATCTGCGTGGGCAAGAGCACCTATGCCCGCTGCGGCATCATCGTCAACGTCACACCGTTCGAGCCCGAGTGGGAGGGCTTCGTCACTCTCGAAATCTCTAACACCACGCCGCTCCCGGCGCGCATCTACGCCAACGAAGGCCTGTGCCAGATTCTTTTCTTCCAATCCGACGAAGTCTGCGAAACCAGCTATGCCGACCGCAAAGGCAAATACCAGTCGCAACAGGGAATTGTGCTGCCGAAGTTGTGAGGAGGGGCCCAGCTCCTACCGATTCATCGGCTGACGGAACCTATGATAGGCGCGACCAACGACGAGATTCGAAGCTCACTCGCTGCTCATGAGGAGCTCAGATGCGACGACAGGAGGCTTTACTTAGCTAACGCGCAAGTACCTTCCATCACGATCAATCTGCGAGTTAAAGAGCCGCACCAATTAGTTTATTTAGCACGGCTTGTTGCGCACATCGGGTATGAGGAGATTCACTTCAGAGGCGCTTACCTTTGGATAACAACTTGGGGCGTGTGGAATACTCAGGATGAGGCAATTGGGTTTAAAACACTGGAGCAGTTTCGGCGCAGTTACGGAGAGAATCGATCTCTAGAGGCAGCCGCTGGCAACTATTTTCGTGACGATGAGTTTACGGAATCGGTTTGCTGCTTACTTCAACCTATGATGGTTGGTTGGGACGCCTACTATGTTCCGCGCTGGGCGTACGGGCACCTCGACTACTTTGTGTCGGTCAGCCACGATGGCTTCATCGACATCGAAGTGAGGACTCAGGAAATGCGCGACAAAGCTCTGGAGATTCTTCTAGGCCACGAATGGATGAAGGCTCTGTTGAGATTTTGATTGCAAGCCGATGTCCAACTACCGCCCGTTCTCTTCTTCCTTAAACATGTACTTAATCGCCGGCTTATAGATCATCAGATTCGGCCGACCGTCTTCGCGGAGAACCTTGATGCAGGTCTTGTCATACCATTCGATGATGCCGTGGACTTCCTCGCCATCCTGCAGCACAATCACCATTGGCGTTCGTGACTGCATCTGCTTCTGATAATAAAAATTCTCAGCGTTGGTCTGCTCCGGAGGCGCTGCCTTGCGTCCGCCCCCTGCGCCATTGGGACGTTCCCCACGGTCATATCCGCGATCCTGCCCGCGCTCTCCGCCACGTTCCGGGCGCTCGTGCCGCTCGCGCCGATCCGAAACCTGCAGATGATTGGGGTTGTGATTGGAATTATGGTTGGAGTTGTGATTGCCGTGATTGTGATCGGTACGCGGCAGTGCCGGGCGGATCAGCTTCCGGTTGGCAAAATTCTCTTCGTCCCCAGCCGGCTGGGCCGAAGTCAGGGCTATTGTTTCCTTCATAGTGGCGCTTACTCCTGCACACGCATTCGAGCCAAACTGCTAAGTCTCCGGGAACCTTGAAAGTATTTACGAAGGCGTGAAATTTAACCTAACGTACCACAGGAATCTTGCCGTGACAATGGCGCAATCGTGCTAGTAAATGGGCAATTCATTGGTATGCCAAATCTTGCAATGTCTATTCTTGCAACACGCTAATTTGCATTTAACTCGTATTCGTCATGTCCGTGCCTTTTCGCTCTCTGCCGCTCCCCGTAACCACCACCACCAGCGTTACCACCACCACAACCGTCCAGGCAAGAACTGGGGGATACATGCCACGATAACGATTTTCCACCAGTTTGGCTTGAATCACCACGTTGCGCGAAGAAAGCAGATTACCCAGCTGATACGCGAATCCCGGAAACGTCCCTCGGACCGCCGGTGGTGAAAGTTCATTCAGATGTGCGGGAATCACTCCCCACGCTCCCTGCACCATGAACTGCATCAGGAACCCTCCCAGCGCAAGCATGGCAACCGTATGCGAATAGGCCCACAGCGGAATCACAGGAATGGCCAGTAGCGCGGCGATCACTATAGCGCGGCGCCGTCCGATCTTCTCCGACCACGTGCCAAACAAAATTCCTCCCAGCAGCGCGCCGATGTTCGCGATCACTGTGATGAACATGACCTTCTGTGGCCCCAATTGATGTCCCTTCGTCAGGAACGTCGGATATAGATCCTGCGTCCCGTGGCTGAAGGAATTGAACGCAAACATCAGCACCACCAGCAAAACAAAAGTGCCAAAGTAGGTCAGGATGTCCTTGCCCAACCGGTTCTCTGCCTTCTTCAACCCGCGGCCTTGCATCCATGCCGGGGACTCGTCCACTTTGCTCCGAATGTAGATCACCAGAAATGCCGGCAGCGCTCCGATCACAAACATCCCGCGCCAGCCCACGTAGTGAAATGCCGTCCCGTAAACCAAAGCTGCCATCAGGTAGCCCACCGCGTAGCCTTCCTGCAACAGCCCGGAGAAAAATCCGCGTCCTTCCGCCGGCAGGGTTTCGAAGGCGAGCGCTGCGCCCACGCCCCATTCTCCGCCCATCGCGATTCCAAACAGTGCCCGCGAAATCAGAAAGATCTTCAACGAAGGAGCGAATGCCGACGAAAGTTCAAACACCGAGTACGCAATGATGTCGATCATCAGCGTGGGACGGCGCCCGAAGCGGTCGGCCATCATGCCAAAAAGAAACGCGCCCACCGGACGCATCGCCAGCGTCCAGAAAATCGCCTCCGCAACCACAGAAACTTTCGTCTGGAATTGAGTAGCGATAGCGCTAACGCAGAAAGTTAGAATGAAAAAATCGAAAGCGTCCAGCGACCACCCCAGAAAGCAGGCGGTGAAGGTATTCCGTTGCACCGGCGTAAGACGGCGAAAATGGCCGAGAAATTCCATAGAGATTGCACCGCGCTTTTCGGAACGTACTGAAAAGCCGTGCGAATGCTAGCATAATGTTTCATTCAGCAATCAGAAATCAACCATCAGCAATATCCTCATCCCATGCCCGAACTCGACTCTCCTCAACGCCAGGCGACCGATTCGCTAATGCTAACCGGCTTCTGGTACCGCGCTTTGCCCGCCGATCGCGTCCATCGCAACCAGCTTCACAAAGCTATGTTGCTTGAAATTCCCATCGTAGTTGGACTCGATCGCGCTGGCCATCCCTTTGCGCTACGCGATTCCTGTCCGCACCGCGGTATGCCGCTCAACTGCGGCAAGTTCGACGGCGAAAATGTCGAGTGCTCCTACCACGGCTGGACCTTCGATGCCCACAACGGCCAGTGCCAGCTCATCCCCTCACTTACCGCCGATCAGAATTTAAAAGTCGATCGCGTCTACGCCGGCAGTTATCCTTGCGAAGAGCAGGATGGCTTTATCTGGGTGTACATTAGGGATCTCGGCCCGCTCGGTGCGGGATTCGCTGCACCCGAACAAGCTCCCGATCCCGCCCCATCGATCGAAAAGTTTAGTAACAAATACAAGCTCGCCTACCTCAGCGCCGACATGCCCGTCAGCATCGATCACGGCATCATCGGCCTCATGGATCCGGCCCACGGACCCTTTGTTCACCAAGCCTGGTGGTGGCGCAGCCGCCACAGCATTCACGAGAAGCATAAAAATTTCGAACCGATTCCCAACGGCTTCCGCATGAGCGCGCACACGCCCAGTTCAAACTCCGCGCCCTACAAGCTGTTGCGCCTCTACGCCGCCGCCGATTCCATTACCACCACCATCGATTTCGCGTTGCCCAACCTGCGCCGCGAAACCATCCGGGCAGGGAAGTACTGGTTCTCGTCGCTCACCACGGTCACGCCCATCACCCGCAACCAGTGCCGCATCGACGTGGTCGCCGCCTGGAACATTTTCCGCTGGATGCCCTTCGGATCCGAGCTGCTGAAGTTCGTCTTCGCCAAGTTCGTCGAACAGGACCGCCACACCATGGAGCTGCAAGCCGAAGGCCTGAAACACAACCCGCACCTAATGCTGATCGACGATGCCGATCGTCCCGCAAAATGGTACTTCCAGCTAAAGTCCGCACACTTGGAAGCAAAACGCACCGGCGACCCGATGAAGCATCCCATGTCCGGACCGATCACACTAAAGTGGAGGAGCTGAGTGCGATTATCGGTTTCTTTGAAAAGGGCGCGGCTTCAGCCGCGCCGCCGAAAACTCGTGAATGCGGGCAGTGACGTGGAAGAGCGGCGCTTCAGCGCCGCGTAAAGGGCTAGACTAAATTGAGGGCTTTAGCCCCTGCGGGAAGTGCAGTTTTTCCGAAGATTCAATCGATTGAGTTGCAGCATCCTGCGAGCACCACGCAGCATCGAAACACGCAACCAGAGCGCGTCGTTCCCCAACCTTAAATAGGAGACCTATCCCACAATGCCCGAACGTGAACTCGAAATCCCGACGCAGCAAGGCAGCAGCGACAGCGTCTTCTATTGCCCCGAAGGCGATGGCAAATACCCCGGTGTTCTCTACCTTACCGACATCGGAGGCATTCGCGCCGCCAACAGCGAATCCGCTGCGCGCTTATCGAAAGAAGGATACGCCGTGCTCATGCCCAACATTTTCTATCGCACCGGCCGCGCTCCGCTACAGCCTTCCATTCGAACCCTGGATGACGAGGGAAGAAAAAAGCGCATGGCGGAGTTGAGCACCCCGCTAACGCCAGAGGCCATCCAGCAGGACTCGTCCACCTACATCGATTTCTTGCTATCGCAGAATTGCACGCGCCCGGGCATGATCGGTGTTGTGGGCCACTGTTTCAGCGGAAAAATGGCAATGTTCGCCGCAGCCACGCGGCCCGACAAAGTTGCTGCAGCTGCGTCCTTCCACGGCGGAGGCCTGTATGCCGACGCGCCCACCAGCCCTCACCTTGCGCTGCCTCGAATCAAGGCACGCCTTTACTTCGGCCACGCCACCAACGATCACAGCATGGATGAGGAAGCCATCGCCAAGCTCGACGAGGCTCTCAAACGCTGGGGCGGAAAATACGAAAGCGAAATCTATAAGGACGCGTACCACAGTTGGACTTCTTCCGACAGTCCCGTCTACAACCAGCCGCAAGCCGAACGGGCTTTTCGAAAACTTCTTGAGCTGCTGGGTGAGACGCTGCGCTAGCCGCTAGCGGACAATGCGAGCGAAAATGTAGAACCCTACAGGCTGCGGAGCAATTTGGGAACGCGTGCGGTAACGTGGAAGAGCGTCGCTTCAGCGCCACATAAAGTATCTAAAATCGATCAGGGCTTTAGCCCCGGTGTGCTCGGCCCTCTTTTCTCGTCGCGAGGCAGCAACTACGGCTTACATTCCGCCCGCAGCGCGTAACTCGCATCCAGCCAATGCAGATAAGTCTCCATCGCATGCCAGCACACCAGACTGTTCTTTGCGAAGTCGGACGACTTGAACGGATACGCCGCGTCGACGTGATCGTATTCCAGCATCACGGGAATATGTGGCGGCAGCTTCGGCACCACATCCAGCTCATTCACGATGCGCCACGAATTGATGGGCAACAGATCGAAGGCCCGCGCGAACTCCAGCGTGCCCACGCGCGGCGATGCAAACGTACACGACGTAGTGATGTCGAACTTTTTCTTCGAGGCATTCTCCATCACAAACAGCGTGGCCAGCGCCGAGCCCAGGCTGTGGCCGGTCACCACCATGGGCCGTGGCGGCCGCGGATCGTCCGCAGATCGTCTCTGCTTGCGCGCTACCTCGCGGCTGGTTGCCACTTGATCAAGCTGTTCGGCGAAGGAGCCCTCGAAACTATCCTGTGCCGCCGGAGTGCCCGCGGCCGCAGTCGCTACGGCGCCGTCCTTGGCGAGCCTCCGCTTCACCACTTTAAGCGAACTGTAGATTCTGTCGAACCCGCTGGCCACGCGCCCCGTATCCGGAACCTGCCGGAAGGGAACGGGAAGCGCGGCCGCGTCATCGATCCACTCGATCGCCCCTTCCGTGCCGCGAATCGCAATGATGCGTGTGTCCTCGCTATCGATCTTCCGGCAAACGATGCCGTAGAACTCCAGCTCCTTCTCGCTGAGAATAAAATCCGACATGTGGATCCACGCGCCAAGTTCCCACCCATCAGGAATGTCTCCCTGTTGAGGCTCCGGTCTGAGCTGCGAGGGATCGCGCCGGAACATGGTGTAGGCGGCCTGTACGAACTTGCCGTAGAACAACGCAAGTTGCTTATCGAGTGGTTGGCCCATGAGACTCCTCCTCGAGGGATTTATGTGGGACAGCCGCCCTCGGCTGTCCGTCGAGCGAAGCTCGACATTTTTCTTCCCGGGGTTCGATAACGCAGGGACAAAAGCTTACAGCACTCACCTAGTCCTGTACCAACTAGTCCTGAACCTATTAGTCCTGGACCAGCCAGTCCATCGCTTCCTCCCGCGTTTTGAACGCAGGAAGGTCGCGTTGCGAAAAATTCTTGAAGTGTTCGTAGAACACCTGCGGCAGGCTCTCCGCCCCAACCCAAGCCGAACGCTTCACATAAGGACGGTCGAGCACAAGCACTTCCTTGATCCGAGTAGCCACGTTCTTGTCGATCTGCGCGCCCGTGACTTCCACCAATGTCAGCACCGATCCCGGCGCGTGCCGGGCAATATCGGCGCGAATCTGTTCCAGCAGCAACAACAATTCCTTCGCCGCGCAGTTCGAGAAATCGATCTCGTAGATCGCATGACCCTTGTGCTTGATAAATCGCAAGCGCTCGTGTTGGGAATCGCCGGTCATGAAAGCAGAGACTCCACCACTGCGTAAGCCCCGCCCAGCGCGGCATCTAAAGCGGACGCATCTTTCCCGCCAGCCTCGGCCAGGTCAGGACGTCCTCCGCCCTTGCCGCCAACCTTCTGCGCCACCGGGCCAATCACTTTTCCCGCCTGCACGCGCCCGGTCAAATCCTTGGTGACGCCCACGATCAGCGAAACATTTCCATTCGAAGCCGAGCCCAACACCACCACGCCCGAGCCAATCTTCTCGCGCAGTTGATCGATCAATGTGCGCATCTGCGCCCGCTCCAGATTATCCACGCGATGCGCCAGCACCTTCACGCCCTTCACATCCTTAATCTGATCTCCAATGTTCGCCGTAGAAGACGAAGCCGACTTCATCCGCACCGAATCCAGCTCCCGCGTTAGCCGCTTGATCTCCGAATCCTTCTTCTCAAGTTCGGCCCTCAAAGCCGCAGCCGGAGAAACCGTCCCGGCGTGTGCCGAAATCTCCTCGGCAATGGGTGCCCCATCCTTGCGCGTTTTGTGCGCAAGGGTGGGAACCACGAACGTAGACACCACGCCCTCTAACTCGTGATCCTTGCGAAAGTGCGCCAGCGATCCCAATCCCGTGATCGCCTCGACTCTTCGCACGCCCGACGACACACTGCCTTCCTTCAGAATCTTAATCAGCCCAATCTCGCCGGTCGCTCCTGTGTGCGTGCCTCCGCAAAGCTCAGTCGAAAAATCGCCAATCCGCACCACGCGCACCTTGTCGCCATACTTTTCCCCGAACAGCGCCATCGCATGATACTGGCTGATCGCCTCCTCGATGGGAACGTCCGTAATGGTCTCAACGATCTGGTTGCGCAGCACTTCCTTATTAATGATGTCCTCAATATCCTGCAACTCTTCGTCTTCCACGGCGGTGAAGTGCGAAAAATCAAAGCGCAAATGATCCGGCGCCACCAGCGACCCCGCCTGCTTCAGATGCTTCCCCAAAACCTCGCGCAACCCGGCATGAAGCAAATGCGTAGCCGTATGATTCCGCATAGTCGACTCGCGGATGTCGGCATTCACCACGGCATCAATCTTGTCACCAACGCGGAGGGTGCCCCACCCTTCCGCGTTTTTTGCGGAGGGTGGGGATTTCACCACAACCTGATGTGCCCTTACACCCTGAATCGGCGAATAGCATCCAGTCACGTCAGCGACGACAGTATTGTGATCGTCCGAGTAGAACCACCCATTGTCGCCAACCTGCCCGCCCGAGTCGGCATAGAACGGCGTGTGATCAAGAATGACCTCGCCCGACTCACCAGCTTTAAGTTCCCGCGCGCCCTGCCCATTGTGAATGATGGCCAGCACCTCGCAACCGCCCGAGCGAGTCTGACGATAACCTTCGAAGATCGATTTCGGAAGCTGCTGATAAGCAGGATTGGCAGTCTGCTTGGCTGCACCTTTCCAGGAGGCGCGGGCACGTTCGCGCTGTTCAGTCATGGCGCGGTCAAAACCCTCCTGATCGAATGTGATGCCTTGATCGCGCGCCGCATCTTGTATGAAGTCAAGCGGCATTCCGAACGTGTCGTAGAGCCTGAAGGCATCGGCACCTTTGTAAATAGGATCATAGGGTGGTGCCATGGAACCCAAACCCTCCCCCAGTCGCCTCTGGACTGCTATCTGAGCAAAATCGTCGCCGAGTTTTCCGAGACCTAAGTCCAAAGTGTGGGCGAACCGCGTTTCCTCTGCGAGAACTACCTTGGACACCCGTCCCGCTACTTCGTTCAACTCCGGATATGCGTCCTGCATCAAGTCGCGCACCGCGAAGACCATCTCGTGCAGAAACGGTTTTGTCTGACCAAGCAATCGTCCATGTGTGATCGCGCGGCGAATGATCTTACGCAAAACATATCCGCGCCCTTCATTCGAGGGCAGCACTCCATCTGAGATCAGGAATGTTGCTGCGCGGGAATGGTCCGCAATGACCCGACGTGAGGCGGCCACTTTTTTGTTGTGGGTCTCCTGCCCAACTTCCAATACTTCTTCAGCGACGTTCATTCCGATCAACTCAGTTGCCCGCTTAATCAGCGGCGTAAACAAATCCGTCTCATAATTCGAAATCACGCCCTGCAGCACCGCCGTCACCCGCTCCAACCCCATCCCCGTATCAATCGACGGCTTCGGCAACGGATTTAACTTGCCCGAAGCATCGCGGTCAAACTGCATGAACACCAAATTCCAAATCTCCACATACCGCCCGCAATCACAGGGGAAGTGGCAATCCGTATGTCCCTGCTCGGACGCCGCCACGCCCATGTCGTAATGAATCTCACTGCAAGGCCCGCAGGGCCCGGTATCGCCCATCTGCCAGAAGTTATCTTTTAAGTCGCCGTCAAAAATTCGTTCTTTTGCCACTCCCTGCGCGACCCACAAGTCGTATGCTTCAATGTCGCGCGCGACCGGCATGGGCTCGCCGGAGCCTTCGAAAATCGTCACGTACAACTTCTCTTTATCGATCCCAAACCACTCTTTCGAAGTGATCAACTCCCACGCATAAGCAATAGCGTCTTTCTTGAAATAATCGCCAAACGAAAAATTCCCCAGCATCTCAAAAAAAGTGTGATGCCGGTTAGTGAACCCAACATTTTCCAGATCGTTGTGCTTGCCGCCGGCGCGCACGCACTTCTGCGAAGAGGTGGCCTTGTTGTAGTCGCGCTTCTCCAGTCCTAGGAAAACGTCCTTGAATTGGTTCATCCCAGCGTTGGTGAACAGCAAAGTAGGATCGTTCGCCGGCACAAGCGACGACGAATGCACCTCTTTATGCCCCTTCTGCACAAAGAAGTCGAGAAACTTGCGGCGGATTTCAGATCCAGTCAGCATGATTATGGGCAAATGCTAATTTTAACACTGCAAAAAAAGACCAAAACAAAACACAGAGGACACAGCAGAACACAGAGAAAACCTGCTGTCGAATCCTCTGTGCTCCTCTGTGTCCCCTGTGTTTAATCTTTTTGCTGTTACTGCGAACTGGGCTTGTCGTCTATCTTGTCGCCAACCTTCTTAATCTCGTGTCCAGTGTCTTCCGCGCCTGTCTTTACGGCGTGCCCGGTCTTATCGGTGACTTTCTCGGTACCCTTTGCCGTGTCTTTCGCGGCTACCTTAGTTGCGTGGCCGGTTTTGTCTGCAGCTTTCTCAGTGCCCTTAGCGGTATCTTTCGCAGCGACCTTGGTATCGTGGCCAACGGTCTTCGCGCCTTTTTCGGTTGCGGCTCCGGTCTTGTCCGCTGCCTTCTCGGTGCCGTGCGCGGTCTTGGTGGCGACTTTCTTAGTGGCCGACCCCGTATCGTCGGCGCCCTTCTTCACATCGGTAGCCGCGTCCTGAGCCAGTGCAAGGGGCACTGCGCTGAAGAGTGCGGCCGCAAGAATTACTTTCAAACGGAACTTCATAGTGGCCTCCTGAAAAACATTGTTGGGATTTGGTCTTGGAGTATGCAACATCGCCCAGCTATTTGCCAAGCGTCTCTTTATTTTTTTGGATGCTCAGAACCCCGCAGAAGAGGCCCGCTCGCATATCATTTCCACGCGCTCATGCGCTTTCGCTTTCCAACTCGCTCAAAGTTTCCTCATCCACGTCCCATTTCTTCAAGATAGTGAAAATGGTCTTGCTGCCAAAGCCTCCCCGAGCCAGTTGCCGGAAGATTCGCGCCGCCTGCTTCTGATCTTTAGGTTTCACCAGACGTTTCTTTCGTAGATATTCGCGCGCCTGTTTTTCTTCGCTCACGCCTTCAAAAGCCGCGCCCACAGCCTTCTCGATCACCTCGCTGTGCATGCCCTTGGCTTTCAGGTCGGTGACCACGCGCATGCGTCCAAATTTTTGATTGTCCCGCCGCAGGGTAGAGAAGTACGCGGCATATTGCGAATCATTCAGGTAGCCGCGGTCCTTGAGCCGACGGACCACCAACTCGATCAGCGTCCGCCCGTACTCGGACTCGGGTTCGTCCACCCGGGCACGGAACAACCGCTTCAGCTCCGCAACCGTCCGCATGCGCCGCGCCAGCGCACCCACGGCATATTCATACAACTCATCTTCGGAGTAGAACTTCCTCTTAGGACGCGGAAACGCCATGCGCTAACGATAATCCTAATTGTAAGTGGAAGGGAAAATATCAGAAATTAGGGGTCAGGGCACAGGGTTTAGGGTTTTCCTAAGCCCCGTCCCCTAACCCCTGAGCCCTGTTTTTCTACCGTCCGCCAAACCCAGCCGACTGCATCGACTGCCGCGAAATATCAGCCGTCGAAGCGATGCCCTGCATGCGCAGCTTGAAGTCGTCGGCATTGGAAGCATTTTCCAATGCAGTTTCGTAATTCACCAGACCCGCCTGGAACAAATCCCACAACGACTGGTCAAACGTCTGCATTCCGTACTGTGATGTGCCGCCCGCAATCGCGTCGCGAATCGATCGCGTTTTTTCCGGCACCAACACGCACTCCCGAATGAACGCGGTATTAATCATCACCTCAACCGCCGGCACGCGCCCCTCGGAATCGCAACGCCGCACCAATCTTTGGCTCACAATTGCCCGCAGCACAGCCGCCAGCTGCAAGCGAATCTGCTTTTGCTCCGGCGGAGGAAAGATGGAAATGATGCGGTTCACCGTTTCCACCGCGTCCAGCGTGTGCAAGGTCGAGAAAACCATGTGGCCGGTTTCCGCTGCGTGCAGCGCCGTCGATATCGTTTCCAAGTCGCGCATTTCGCCGACCAGAATCACATCCGGATCCTGACGCAAAGAAGCGCGCAACGCCGCACTGAACGATGGCGTATCCACGCCGATCTCGCGCTGGTTCACATATCCCTTTTTATCGCGATGCAGAAATTCGATCGGATCTTCAATGGTAATAATGTGCTCAGCGCGGCTGGAATTAACTCGATCCACCATCGCCGCGAGCGTCGTCGACTTACCCGAGCCGGTAACGCCCGTCACTAGCACCAGCCCGCGCGGCATTTCGCAAATCTGCTCCACCACCTTCGGCAGGAACAACTCGTCGAGCGCGCGAATCTTTGTGGGAATAACACGCAGCACCAGCCCCACGTTGCCGCGCTGCTGAAAAATGTTCACACGGAAGCGTCCCAGCCCGGCCACGCCGTAGGCCATATCGATTTCCGTGGTCTCTTTGAATTTTTGCTTCTGCCGCGCCGACATCATGCTGAACGCCATGTTGAGCATGTCTTCAGCGCTTACCCGCGGCTGGTCGGTCAGCGGCACCAGTTCGCCGTCAATGCGCAGGTGAGGGTAGTTTCCCACCTTCAAATGCAAGTCGGAAGATTTGCGTTCCGTGGCAATCCGCAGCAGGTCATCAATATTCATCGCAGACGTTTTCCTGGGAGGCGGCTTGCCTCCGATCTCCGCCTATGATGAACCGAATCGTAACTTTGCCCAAGATGACCTAGGTAATGCCCGCGCTCCAGTAAGTGGACACCACCTTACGTTCGGCGAAGGTTAGGGCTTGGGATGGCCACAATCGCCAAGCTTCGATGGAATCGGGCGTTTACACTCAACCCCCGCGAGGAGCACCAAATAGAGGTTTTAGCTTGACATGAGAAGACAGCCCGGCTTAAATCTGCGTCTGAGCACGTTTGAGGTGAGAATCGCGGATTCTTGCCCTTGGAGGATTTGGTATGTCTACATCCATGACCGAACCAATGAACGAAGGCAAATTGCATGAGTTCGTGATGAAGGCTGTTGGGGAAATGGGAGCCGCCATGAATGCGGCGCTTATTCTGGTGGGGGATAGGCTCGGCCTCTACAAAGGGATGGCAGGGGCTGGACCGATGACTCCGGCAGAACTTGCGGCGAAAACGGGAACTCATGAAAGATATGTCCGCGAATGGCTGGCAGCCCAGGCGGCTGGCGGATTCGTCACCTATGATGCGGCCGCAGGGAGATATACTTTGCCGCCGGAGCAGGCCTTCGCCATGGCCGACGAGAACAGTCCGGTATTTCTTCCCGGCTTTTTCGAAATCATTGAGGCCTGCGTCAAGGATGTTCCGAAGATTACTGATGCTTTTCGTTCGGGTAAGGGCGTGGGCTGGCACGAGCACGACGCATGTCTGTTCACTGGCACCGAGCGCTTCTTCCGTCCCAACTACCGTGCCCATCTGATTAAGGAATGGATTCCAGCGCTCGGCGATACCGAAGCAAAGCTGAAAGCCGGAGCAAAGGTGGCAGACGTAGGGTGCGGTCTGGGAACTTCGACGATTCTGATGGCTCAGGCATATCCGAAGTCCACATTCGTGGGATTCGATTACCATGATCGATCGATCGAGCTCGCTCGCGAATCCGCGAGGAAAGCTGGTCTCTCGGATCGTGTAAAATTCGAAGTCGCCAAGGCCAAAGAGTTTCCCGGCAAAGCCTATGACTTCGTCGCTTTCTTCGATTGCCTCCACGATATGGGAGATCCCGAGGGAGCCGCGCGGCACGTTCTTCAGTCGCTCGCTTCGAATGGCACATGGATGGTCGTCGAGCCCTTCGCGCACGACAAACTGGAAGACAATCTGAACCCAATCGGACGTGTCTTTTACGGAGCGTCCACCATGCTTTGTACCCCGGCTTCGCTCTCGCAGGAAGTCGGCCTTGGGCTCGGCGCTCAGGCGGGCGAAGGCCGTCTGTCGAAGATCATGAAATCCGCTGGTTTTACCCGCGTCCGCCGCGCTGCCGAGACGCCTTTCAACATCGTTCTCGAAGCCCAGCCTTAAACTGGGCTCCAGGCGGGCTGCTCTGCTTTGCGTCCGAGTCTACATGTCACACAGCGCTGAAGCGCCGCTCTTCCGCCCCTTCCACGGGCGGAGTGTCATTGGAGCAAACTAGAAGATTAGAGACGGTCCCTAAGCCCAATCTTGCTGCCGCAAAATCTTTGTTACGAAGGTAAATTGACCCTGATTACCGCCAGTGCCATCATCCCTCAGCGTGCTTAGGGACTCATAGTCTCGATCGTGCGCAGAGCCGCCGCCTTGGGAGATACTTCATGCGGGTTTCGCCTCGTTTTTTCAGCGGAGTTTCCTTCGTTCTCATCGCCCTGACGCTCGGTGTTGCGCAGGCGCAGAAGAAGGAAATCAAGATCGGATTTTCCATCGAGGCCGTCAAAGGGGAGCGTTGGCAGACCGACCTTGACGAGTTTCAGCAGCGCGCCCACGAACTCGGAGGCGCCGTCGTCACCCGCTCCGCCAATGGCGATGATGACCTGCAGCTTCGCCAGATCAAAGAACTGCTCGATGGCGGCATTGATGTCCTCGTGTTTCTGCCGCACGATACCAGCAAGGCAGGGCGCATTGTGGAAGCCGCGCACGCGAAACACGTCCCGGTGATCAGCTATGACCGCCTGGCCAGTGGACCGGTTGATCTCTACGTCGGGTTCGACCTCTTCTCGGTTGGACTCGAGCAGGCACAAAGCTTGGTGGATCGCGCGCCCAAAGGCAACTACCTGTTGTTGGGAGGCTCATCGCTCGACGCCAACTCGAAAGTCGTTCGCGCCGGACAGATGAAAGTGCTGCAGCCCTTCATCGATCGCGGCGACATCCATGCCGTTGCCGATCTCTGGGTGCCGGAGTGGAGCGCCACCGAAGCTTACATCATGGTCACGAAAGAACTGAACAAGCTCAACGCTGCTCCCACGGCGATTGTTGCCTCGAATGACGCGATTGCCGGCGGCGCAATCCAGGCGCTCGAAGACAAGGGCTGGTCTGGCAGAGTGCTGGTCTCGGGTCAGGACGCAGATCTCGCCGCCATCGAGCGAATCTTCGATGGCTCTCAACTGATGACCGTCTATAAGCCGGTCGGAAGTGAGGCGCGGGCTGCGGCTGAAGCCGCGATGAAACTCGCGCGGCAAGAAGACGTGGAGAGCCGGGCGGAGGTGCCAAACGGCACGCTAACCACAAAAGCCATCCTGCTGACTCCGATCTGTATCACTCAGGAAAATGCGAAACAGACCGTGCTCAAAGATGGATTTCAGAAGCTGGAAGTCGTTAAGCAAGGCCTGCCCAAAGACAAGCAGGCGCAGTTGGACACACCATAGCAGGTAAGGATAGTTCCCACCTTCAAATGCCAGTCGGAAGGTAATGGCGCGTTCTAGCAAGCGGACACCACCCGAGGTTTGGGGCAAGCTCAAGCTCGGGAAGGGCACGACTTCAGTCGTGCCGCAATCGTCGCAGAATACATACGGCTTCAGCCACTGAGGTTCGCTGCTGGCAAACGAGTTTTTTCGGGGCCCGTTAATCGACTGCGATAAGCCAGGACCCGGGCCAATGCAATCGCGATTTTACGACACCTATCTGATTTCGATTAGCTGATCGAACGTAACCTAGACGCTAAATGCCGCACCTTCTACTCTTCACCCAGAAAACTATGTCATTCGTCCTTGGAAGTATCGCTGGCCTGACGATTCCATTGGGATTCCTCTTCATCCTGAGCAAAACCGTTACAATCATGCCAAACAAGGTCTGCCGCTTTGTGTTTTTGTTCGCTCTCTTAGTACCGTTCGATTTCGCCATGAATTACATAAATATTTGGGCCTTCGGGTACCACAAGATCGGTTGGGGGGGAGCACTCATTATTGCTCTACCGCTTGCTGCCTACGGAACTTTTTTGCCGCTGCAACCGCACGACTCAAACAGGCCGTGACCTGCCTTATCCGCACGAAGAATCCCACTTGCGGGGGATAACTGTTGAAATCAGCGATTTCACTCATCGATCTCCCGCAACGAACGCCTTCACGCGTCAGCGCCCGTCCGCACGACAGCCCCTCGCCCAGCGCTCACCCTCGTCCCCTCACCCTGCCACTTCCGCGCCAACCCTTCCAACTGCGCCAGCACCTTCTCAATATCCTTCATGCGATCGGTAATGCCGTAGGTCACAGCCGGAGGGATGGTCTGTTCATAATGCCGGAAGACAAACCCTGCATTTTCCAGCGTCCGCAGCCGTTCCGTTAGCACTCGCGCGGAGATTCCTTCCACCTGCCGTCGAAGCGCGCCGAAGCGCGTGGGGCCGTTGTGGCTCAGAGCCCACAGAATATGGAGCGTCCAGGGCCGCGCAAGCAATTCAAGCAGCCCGCCGATTGCACAGGGAGACGGAGGTTGATTCGAACGCTTGGGAGCCATATTGTTACTAGGTTACTTTATAGTTCCTACTATGTAAAGAGACTATAGTTATTTATTGTAACCATAGCGCGAAAAGATTCATCGAACCGAAAGTGAACGCAGGCATAGATTCCTGCACCACATTGCTAACCGCCGCAACTGAGGAGAACTAAAATGTCAGCAGCCAATTCAACCACTGCCGTTCGATCGCATGCTGTATCGCTTCCGTCAGCAGCTTCAGGCCCTATCGTCCTCTTGGGGCGCTTCCTGTTCGTATTGATCTTCTTAATGTCAGGCCCTCGCCACTTTCTCAGTCAAACCATCGCGTACGCCGCGTCGCAGGGTGTGCCGTTGGCCTCGATTGCCGTTCCGCTCTCGGGCACAATCGCATTTATCGGCGCTCTCTCCATTCTGCTCGGCTATCGGGCCAAGATCGGCGCCTGGCTGATCGTTCTTTTCCTGGTCGGCGTCACTCCCATGATGCACAAATTCTGGGTTGTAACCGATCCCATGATGTACCAGATGCAGTTCGTCATGTTTATGAAGAACGCCTCCATGCTCGGCGGAGCACTCCTCGTCTCGCAATTCGGCTCCGGACCGTGGAGTCTTGACGCCCGCCGGAAGTAATCGCTGCGTCTGTAAAAAGTATTTTCGATTTCAATCAAGCTCAAAAAACTCAAAGGAGAAAAACATGTCAGATCCAACTATCCAGGTTCTGCCCAAAGGCCCATATCTGGTCACCGGAAAGTTTTCACTTCAGGACGCCACCGGTAAACAGATTGAGGCAGGAGAGAAAATTGCCCTTTGCCGCTGCGGCGCTTCCACCAACAAACCATTTTGCGACGGAACCCATACCAAGGTCGGCTTTGACGCAGCAGCGGCAGCAGTCCCCGGAAGCGCGGAGTAGCTCCTTAGAGCTTACCCGCAAATTCGATGGTGGTGCAGTTTGACAATTACATGACGACTGTCATCCTGAGCGGAGCCGTTTTTCAGGCGTAGCGAAGGATCTCCGCTTAACCGGCGCATGTAAGCTATACTGTACCGCCACCGTTCGTAGCGTAAAATTGACTTAGTCCACAGACTTAGTCTACCATTGCCTCATGGAAGTCAACATCCACGAGGCCAAGACTCATCTTTCTCGCTTACTGCAGCGCGTAGCCGCGGGCGAGGAGGTCACAATCGCCCGCTCCGGCGTGCCCGTCGCACGCCTGGTCGCCGTCGCGCCGCAGGCAAAACGTCCTCTGGGTTTTGCCCGCGGCGAAGTGTGGGTTGCAGATGATTTCGACGCCCCGTTGCCAGACGATCTACTGAAGGAATTCTACGGCGGCGAACTTCCCAAGCTCGATTCTGAGGTCAAGAAAAAGATGCGGCGACGGAGACGCAAGTGAAGTACCTGCTCGATAGCGTCATCTGGCTATGGAGTATCGCCGCCTTGGAAAAGATGAACAAGACCTGCCTGGAGATTCTGGAAAACGGGCGTGAGGAAATCTATTTCTCTGCGGCGACTGCCTGGGAATTAAGTATCAAAGCCCGTCTGGGAAAGCTGCATCTTCCCGGGCCTCCCGCGCAGTGCATACCCGCGTTCATGGCCAAACAAGGATTGCGTCCGCTTCCGGTGACTCATCTTCACGCCGTCGGCGTCTACGATCTCCCGCCGCATCATCAGGACCCTTTCGATCGCCTGATCATCGCCCAGGCAATCGCGGAAGAGATGACTGTCCTCACTGCCGACCGCATCTTCGGAAAATATCCAGTGGACATGCTCTGGTGCGGAAAATAAAAAGCCGCCTTCACAGGCGGCTCTTCAATATCAACAGACGGAATTCCTAAGCGGCATTCTCCGTTGCCGCCGGAACTTGGAACGGCTCATCATAGCTGCCACCGTAAATCGACGGCACCTTCGATCCCATGGGACGAAGGTACGTCGCCAGTTCGCCGCGATGGTGAATGGTGTGGTTGTTGAGGAAGCCCAGGTACAGAACTGCCGGAAGATTGAACACGTTGTAGAAGTTGACTGGTGTCAGCAATTGCTCCGGCGTCATCGCGGCCACACGCGCCGCTCCGCGCTTCATATTCTCGTCGTACCATGCCACCACTTCGGCCGATGTTTGCGGCTTGTGTTCGGGCGTTGCCATGTTGAACTCCAGGTCGGCAATGCCATCCAGAAACTGAATGTCGCTGTTGGCGATATGCCACGCCAGTTCCTTCGCTGTGCGGGCCTTGGGGTCAGGCCTGTAGCTCGATGCCGCATCGGGCACGGCTGCGATCACTTTCTTGGTGATTTCTGCTTCCCGCAGGATGCCGTCGAGCGTCATCGCGCGGTAGCCTTGGGCAAATTCCGCTGTCAACCCTTGTTGCTCGGACATTAGTCTTCCTCCTAAGTTGAGTGTTATGTTTTTCGGGCTAAAGAAACCGAAAGGGGCGCTCTATGCGCCCCTTAGGCTGGATTCGTAACGGACGAATTATACGCCAACCGGCTGCTTGCTGCGCACCGGCACCGGAGTGAGCCATCCATGGCGGTCGTTCTTCTCGCCGTGCACGATGGCGTAAAACTCTTTCTGGATCGCCTTGGTAATCGGGCCCATTACGCCTTTGCCCACCTTGATCTTGTCCACCGACCGAATCGGCGTAACCTCCGCCGCCGTTCCGGTGAAGAAGGCTTCGTCGGCTATGTAGAGCATCTCGCGCGGAATCATCTGCTCCACAATCGGAATCCCTAGGTCGCGTGCGATCTGCAACACCGAGTCGCGGGTGATGCCGGGCAGCACAGAATTCCCCAGCGGCGCCGTGACCAGCTTCTCGCGATGCACCAGAAACACATTTTCGCCTGAGCCCTCGCTCACAAACCCCGTCACATCCAGCGCAATACCCTCGGAGTAGCCATTCACAATGGCTTCCATCTTGATGAGCTGTGAGTTCATGTAATTCGCGCCCGCCTTGGCCATCGCCGGCAGCGTATTCGGAGCCAGCCGCGTCCACGACGAAACGCATACGTCGCATCCGTCGCCCTCACCGCCCAAATACTTTCCCCACGGATAATTAATGATGTAAACCTCGGTGGGGGAGTTGAACGGATTCACTCCCGCCTCGCCGTAGCCGCGCAGAATAATCGGCCGCACATAGCATGGCCACGCGCCGTTGCTGCCCACGGTTTCCAGCATGGCCTTCACCAGTTGCTCGCGGTTGTAATCCACATCGATGCGGTAAACCTTGGCCGAATCCAGCAGGCGCTGCATGTGATCCTGTGCGCGAAAAATCGCCGGCCCCGAAGGCGGCGCGTAGCACCGAATCCCCTCAAACACCGACGACCCGTAGTGCACCACGTGCGACATCACGTGAATCGTCGCCTCATCCCACGGGATGAGCTTGCCATTGTGCCAGATGTTTTCCACCTTCTCGATCGCCATGCGAACTCCTTCGGTTGGAGGTTAGTGAGTCATAACGGGGGCTGAATCCTTCCTCAGGCAGTGCGGGGAGCGAGGCGCGAAAACCCAACCAGCGTTACAAACCATTATAGCTGAGGCGTCATCACCAAATTGTCTCCACCACCTTCGACTTTCGGATGCGCGTATCCGCCGTCACCAGGGCCATGCCCCCAACCATCGCGGTCGCTGCGATTAACCGGTCCGCCGGATCTTTAGGAAACCGCTCCGGCAGGCGCACGGCCAGTGCCGCAATCTCCGGCGTCACAGGTCGCAGGATAACTCGCGCCACTGTTTCCCGCACTAACGACTCCACACTGCCAACGATCACGATGCGCTCGTGGTGCGCCAGCCACGCGATCTCCCACAGTGTGATGGTCGCGATCGCAATCCCGGTATCCTGTCGCGCTTGGTTTTGTCGAGCACGGCGGATAGCCTCGCGAGCCCGCTTCGAAAGCCGCTTGGCATCGCTCGCCATCCACAGAAGAGCGTGAGTATCGAGCAGGATCACCAGCTCACCCTCACTTGCTCTCCCAATCTTCAAGCGGAGTAATGGGTCCTACGATATCGCCGACGATCTTCACCTTGCCCGCCATGTAGTTGAAGATTTCGTCCACTTGCTTTTCAGCGGGAACCAGCTTCACCACGGGCTTGCCGTGCTTGGTAATCACGACCGGCTCCCCGCTCTGCGACACCTGATCCATAATCGCCAGGCACTGCGCCTTGAACTCTCCGGCGGCAATTTGTTTCATAATATAGTCATATTATTATGACTATGGGAAGAATGCAATGGAGGTGCAGACGCGGACAACCTGAGAGAGGAGCATTGCGATTACTTCTTTCGGGTCCGATTGAAGAAATTTCCAGATCGAGCTTGTAAATTATTGATTTGGTTTGGGTTGGAGGCGAAGACTTGGTTGCGGTCTGCGTAAAATCTTGATAGGCAAAGATTTGAGCGGAAAATATTAAGGAAATGAGACTTAGCAACGGCTAGGTTGGCATGAGAGAGCGAGGATAAATGTTTACTGAGGGTTGTTGGGTAGAGAAGCATACTGACTACTAGTTTAGGGGAGGGTGGAAGGTCAGACGTCACACGCGAGGTGTGGAAAAGATTTGGGGAACAGGGTGGAAGAGCGGCGCTTCAGCGCCGCGTAACTCGTACAGAAAAACTAACGGGCTTCAGCCCCAGCGGCGCGTTGATGATTGTCGTCCCGGTGAAAACCCTCAGTCCTCATGACATCAGGTAATCTAGCCTTGTTCGCCGGACTACAGTCCGCGACAATGTGGACATCCCACTCAAACCAAAACCGGTCTTGAGTGGGCCACTGGCTCACAATTATGATGAGTAGCATGAAAAAGGACGCGTCGGCAAAAGAAAGCTCATGCGTAGAAGGCGCGTGCCATCGTCCAGCAACTAAGAGACGAAATGAATGCTTGGCTCAGATGGGGTGGGATGAGCGAACCTCAGGCCATCGGAGAATACTTGGTCGAACTCACAGACATGGACACTCCGCTCGACTCGTGGCTGGTGGAAGCGAGGGAGGCATACGTGGAGTGGAAGACCAAGCACCCGGTCTGATAAAAATCCCGCTCCATGGCCGTCAGGGGCATGCATCCCTTCCGTTGCTAAGTTTCTCTTCCTGTCTTTCACTGCTTGCCTGCTGCTAGGACGTGATTGAATTTCAGCCGCTGAAATCAGTTGCGCGAAGCTCGTATTTGTCGTCCAGCATCTCCATCTTGGAAAGTGGGATCTTTTTGTCCATGCAAGTATCGAGCAGTTCCTTGCTAGCGGAAACATCGAATCTCGTCCCTAGGAAAATCCGCGACGGCGCTGGAGCACTCGCAGCTGTATCAGCTTGCAGCTTGGGCACCTCCCGCACAAAGCGCCACTCGCGCTCGTATTGCCATCCTTCGAATTTGTACAGCATCGCTAGGAGGGGCATCATCGGTCTGAAATTCTGACCCGGACCCGCCAACGCTTCCGCAAATTTAGTGAGATCATACAAGTCAGCAGAGTAGAAGACGGGATACAGATTTCGACGAAAAGGGTGATGATACGGCAAAAGAGTTAAGTCATATTCGATACACAGCCCGCGATGATGATCGGAGTAGTGGCTCCACATGAGAATGGAGTCGTGGACTTCGCTGAAGGAGCACACTTTGGCCAAGTCACGAAACATTTTTAGATTCTGCGCGGTGTTTAGCGCAACTTGAGAGATGCCGCCTGAGAATTTCTTAGCGTTTCCGGTCTTTTTCTCGAGAGACTGTTCCAACAATTGCGCCAGCACGTTGCTGGGCATGCTCAGCAACGAATCATAAGGGTCGTTGTACTTTGTAGGCGAACACGTCCAAACGCAATTACTCTCTAGACCTATTCGAGTATAGGAATTGTCGCAGCGATACTTGTAGATCCGGGCGGGGAGGTTCAGTTCTTTAAATGCAAGCGCCTGCCAGACCAAAGGAGTTGCACTCGTGCTTTCCTCCAGATAGGTCACGAACTCCTGTTTCCAAGACTCTGGCATCCTTAGTGCCTCCGAGAAATTCGGGCCGAGACGGAACGTTCCCACCAGCTAGCCCGCATCGCAACCCAAACAAAACCTCAGCGCAGCACAAACCTCATTCATGCGTGCAGCTAAGCTGCGCCACGCGTCTCCCCCAGACGCTGTTGCGACACCGTCACTGCATTGTGTAGGTTCACCGCGCACGGGGACTTCATGCCGTCCAAAAAGCCAAAGCCCCGAGGATCACTCGGGGCTTCGAGATACGCTCATAAATATTTAGGGAACTGTACCAATTCGGGAGGAATTCTGGGGCAGACGAAACGTTCCCACCAACTAGCTCGAATCACACCCCGAAGAAAACCTTAAAGCCGCTGTTGCGACACCGTAACCGCATCATGCAGGTTCACCCGCACCGGGCACTTGAATTGTCAAAGAATGTTGACTGCGCGAGCTGCCAAAAGAGCCACGGTAGTCAGTGAAATGAGCGATTGAATCATCATAAGGATTTTGGCCCATGCTGATAGCACAGGGCAGTCCGTTGGTGAAAAAGCGGTACTGGTATTGAAGGCGAGAAAAAGGTAATCCACAAAACCGGGACTCCAGCATTGCTCCCCCATCTCGCGCTTGACTTGCTGGTCGAGAGTCATCTGGGGAAAAAGAAATGCTCCGTCGGTGTGCACGCCGCGCAACTCACGCTCGCGTGGGCCACCTGCATCGAGTCGCCAGTACCACGAGGCGAAGACCAGGATGTTCGTGATCCACAAGGCAGCTGCGGAACGCAACAGATCCTTAGGAGCCTGCCGATGCGCGGGAAGAGCCGCGACCAGCAGTCCGAGCGACCAAATCATGTCGACAGTCACAATGGAGCTCAGCAGATAGCCTAAAAACTTATTGAGGTCATCTTTGCCGCGCTGGCGTGCCCACGTTGTAGGAATCAGAAGCACTCCAACCACAGCGAGAATCATCCAGTCTGGGCCCGCTGACAAGGATTCGGGCAGAGAAAGGCGCAACCCGCCCACGGCAAGCAGCGCCAGCATTACAGGCCACCGTGGCTCCAAATGTTTAGAAGGATTTGTCATCGTAGTCCATAGTTTCACACCGAAGTGCGACACTGACCTGAAAACTGCAATTCGGCCTGGCCTGATTTCGGCGAGGGGCCCAGGCTTTTGATCTCGCTGGTATCAAGAATAAAGTGGGTGCCCCGTTCTTCGCGCACTTTGCGAAGGGCGGGTACCACACCTGCGTACGCAACGGAGTTTAGAAGAGACAAGAATATTGTGTCGGCACCATCGGCGTGGCGGCCCATCCTTTCGCGTCCTCAGCGAAAAGATTGGAAGCTCGCGGCTCAACCGGTCATGTCTCAAATTCATCGACCACGAAGGACACATAAGGTGCACGAAGCGCGATATCATGGGATTCCTTAGTGTGCCTTCGTGCCCTTCGTGGTCAAATTAGGACACTGCTGCTCAGCCATCCCACCAACTCTCCATGTTATAATCCCTTATTCCCAGTCGCGTAGAGCGCGGAGGACCGTATCGACAAACGTTTTATCCGAACCAATGACCGCATTCGTGCCCGCGAAATTCGCGTAATCGGAGATGAAGGGGAACAGATCGGCGTAATGCCTCCCTTCGAAGCGCTCAAATTGGCCCGCAGCAAGAACCTGGATCTGGTCGAGATTTCGCCCACCGCGCAACCTCCCGTGTGCCGCATCATGGACTACGGGAAATACCTTTACCAGCAGGAAAAAAAGGAACGCGAGGCGAAGAAGCACCAGAAGACGATCACCGTAAAAGAGGTCAAGTTCCGCATCAATGTGGACGACCATGATTACGAAACGAAAAAAAATCACGTGCTGCGCTTCCTCGATGAAGGAGACAAGGTAAAGGCAACCATCTTTTTCCGCGGCCGCGAGATGACCCGCACCGGACTTGGGCGTCAAATCCTGGAGCGGCTTATTAAGGATGTGGAACCGCACAGCATCGTAGAGTTCCGTCCGCGGCAGGAAGGGAATACGCTGCACGCGATTCTGGCTCCGAAGAAGTCGGCGGTCGAGCGCGAGAAGGAACGAGAAAAAGAGGCAAGGCAAAAAGCGAAAGCCGAGCAGAAAGAAAAAATGCTGCAGGAAAAGCTGGCGCAAGCCAAACTGGATCCGGAGAAAAAAGAACCGCAGCCCGCCGTAGCGGCCGCCGCCGAAGCTCCGAACCCGGTTTCGCAAGCCTAGTTTGCCAAGGACGAAACGGGCGCGTGTCGCGCCACCGATTCCAAAGCAATTGAAGGTAAGCAGTTAATGACTAAAGCTGACGGCTGAGAGCTGACAGCGAACCAAGAGGATTTATGCCGAAATTGAAATCGCACAAGGGCGCATCGAAGCGCTTCAAGTTAACCGGGACCGGCAAAGTGAAGCGCGGACATTCCGGCCTGCGCCACATGCTCACGTCCAAGGCTCACAAGCGCAAACGCAAATTGGGCACAGCCACATTAGTGAGCGACGGCGACGTCCGCAAAGTTAAGCGGATGATTCCGTATCAGTAAGAGCAGGGATTAGTTGCCAGGGCGCAGGGATCAGTAAACACGATTCCCTAAATCCCGGCCCCTGCAAGGCGCGTGAAGAGGTCAGTGAACGCCGCATCGGCGAATCAACCTTACCTCCAGCCGCCAGTACAGAGAAAGCAAAAAGGAGAAAACCATGCCACGTGTAAAACGCGGAACCAAACGCCGCGCCAAACGAAAAAGAATATTAGACCGCGCCAGCGGATACTTCCTAACCAAATCCAAACTCTACCGCTCCGCAAAAGAGGCCGTAGAACGCGGCCTCAAGTTTGCATACAGCGGGCGGAAGCAGAGGAAGCGGCAATATCGCTCGTTGTGGATTGTACGGATTGGAGCGGCCGCGAAGCTGAACGGGTTGAGCTACAACCAGTTCATCCACGGATTGAAAGTTGCGGGAGTGGAACTGGACCGCAAGATTCTAGCGGACCTGGCGGTGCGGGACGCGGCGGCTTTTGCCAGTCTGGCGGAGCAGGCAAAAACGGCACTGGCGTAGCTGCCAGCTTTCGTGAAACCGGAAAGGGCACGGCTTTCAGCTGTGCCGTATTGCCGATCTTAATTTACAACTTGTTGTTCCGAGCTAGCGAGGAATCCCGCTGAGACGTGGTTAGAAATTCCTTGCCGCGCCGAGGATTTGATTCAGCTAATAGGGATCCTTCGACTCCGTAAACCGATTCGTGAAGCGAATCGGTTTACTCCGCTCAGGATGACAATTCTTCTATAAGGGGCTCAGTAAGACGTGGCTTATAACGTTTCCAAATTGACGGATTATTCGGCGGCGGCGCTGGAGAAGGCTGCTGCGGAATTATTTTCTGAGCTGGAGAGCGACAGACAGAAATTATTGTCGGAGACCAAGACAACCGTTTCTGACAATGTCGAGTGGAAGGAAAAATGGGAAGAATTCAAAGTCTTTCGCGACTATTGGATAGGTCGCAAGAGCGGTGTGCTCACACAAATAAATGATGTTTGGCTAAGAGCAGCACCTAAAGAATCGAAACGCGTCGTGGGCCAGCGCGTGAATGATGTAAGAGTTAGAGTCGAGGAAGAAGTCGCTCGTGCAGAAGCAATCTTAGCCAGTCGGGAAGCCTATGATCAAAGAGGCCTTATGGAGTCTCCAGGCCCATCGTTCGAGAGCTTTGATGAGGCGCTGAAGCTCGTCGAAGGCGTCGACATCACACTCCCCGGTGTCCGCCGTCCCATCGGCGCCGAGCATCCGGTTATCAAGACAACGAACGAGATGGTTCGCGTGTTTCAGAAGCTGGGGTACTCCGTGGCCGATGGGCCTGTCGTGGAGACCGATTACTACAACTTCGAGGCTTTGAATTTTCCGCCGAATCATCCGGCGCGGGATACGCAGGATACTTTGTTTATTGCGGGGCAGCAGGCGAAGCCGCAGCGGGAGCGGTTGCTGCTGCGCACGCATACTTCTCCGGTGCAGATTCGGACGATGGAAAAGATGCGGCCGCCGATTCGCATTGTGATCCCCGGAACCGTGCACCGCAATGATCCTCCGGATGCGAGCCACTCGCCGATGTTTCATCAGATCGAGGGGCTGGCGGTCGATACGAATATTACGTTCGGAGATTTGAAGGGCACACTTGATCATGCCATGAAGGAATTTTTTGGATCGAGCGTGAAGACGAGTTTTCGTCCGTCGTTTTTTCCGTTCACCGAGCCGAGCGCGGAGATGTACGTTTCGTGCTTTATCTGCGGTGGGAGCGGGAGGCGCGGAAGCGACCCGTGCCGTCCCTGCAAGCAGACAGGATGGATTGAGATTCTGGGATGCGGCATGGTCGATCCGAATGTGTTCGAGTTTGTGAAGGACAACGGCTATGACCCGAAAAAAGTTTCAGGATTTGCCTTCGGTATGGGCGCGGACCGGATCGCTTTGCTGAAGTATGGAGTGGATGATTTGCAGTTGTTCTTTCAGGGGGATGTGAGATTTCTGCAGCAGTGGGCGTAGCCATTGCGCGCTCGTGACGGGCAGTGAGAGCAATGAGATCCGAAAAAAAGATCACGCTTGTCCTGCTTTTAATAAGCTTCGTATACGTATTGTGTGCCGGCGGAGGTCTCTTTTGGTACATTCGCGCACATCCCGGCGGATTGATTCCTCGGTGGATATCCATACCTATATTGTGCCTTTTTATCCTCACGATCATAACCATGACCCTTCTCGTGAGACGCTCAGCTAGGAAGCAAGCGTTAATCGAAACAGAGGAAGAAGGTCACCTTCGACGAATGCGGGCGATCAAGGGGTTGAAAGTTGGACTGATTGTTTGGAGTCTGATTCTTCTAAACGACATTAGGATGCTCCTGCAAAGGACCATTCCGTGGACAGTTGCAATTCCCGGGTCCGCAATTGTTTTTTTGATGGTCGTCGTTACCTGGGCCTCGCTAAAGCGACTGAAGAAGGTTGAGGCAGCGTATTCCGAAACCAAACAGAGGCAGGCGCCTGAATGAAACTTTCTCCACAATGGATTCGCGACTTTGTTGAGCTGGCGGTCGATGACCGGCGGCTGGCTGAGGATTTGACTGGCGTCGGGATCGCGGTCGAGGGGATCAGCGGGTCGGGCGCGGATGCGGTTTTCGAGATGGAGATTGGGACGAACCGTCCGGATGCGATGAATCATTACGGAGTGGCGCGGGAGGCGGCGGCGATTTATGACGTGCCTCTGAAGCAGTTGTCAGTTGCCAGTTCTCAGTTCTCAGTTGTAAGTCAAAAGCAAACCGGAGCGGCTAAAGCCGCGTCTCCTTCAGCCTCTTATGGCACGACTGAAGTCGTGCCCTTCCCGATCACGGTCGAGGAGCCTTCCCTTTGTCCTCGATTCTCTGCGCGCGTTATATGCGGAACGAAGATCAAGCCATCACCTGAACAAATTGCTCATCGATTGCAACTACTGGATCAGCGGCCGATCAGCAACGCGGTCGATGCGACTAATTATGTTCTGTGGGAGATGGGTAAGCCTACGCACGTCTTTGATATGGATTTACTCGAGGGCGGTCGGCTCATCATTCGCAAAGCGAAGCATGGCGAAAAGCTGAAGACGCTGGATGGCGTGGAGCGGACGCTTACTTCGGAAGATCTTGTGGTGGCTGATGCCAAGAAGCCTGTCGGGCTCGCCGGTGTGATGGGCGGGTACGACACCATGATCACCGATAAGACGCGGAATATTTTGATTGAGTCGGCGTGGTGGGATCCGCTCACGGTGCGCAAGATGTCGCGAAGACATGGAATTCATACCGATGCTTCGCACCGCTTCGAGCGCGGAGCGGATTTTGAGTCGACGATTTTGTCGTGCGATCTGGTGGCTGCGCTGATTTTGGAATCGGGCGGGGGAGAGTTGATTGGCGATGCCATCGACGTAGTGTCTAAGAAGATGGACCAGGCACCGGTGGTGTTGCGACTGGCTGAGGTGCAGCGCATCCTGGGCGGAAATCTAAGCACGCTTGAAATTCTCCGCATCCTGAAGAAGCTGGGGTTTACAGCAATCCCCGAAGGCCAGGCAGACGCACAGTTCTACGTATCTGCTCCGAGCTGGCGGTTGGACGTGGAGCGCGAGATCGATGTGATCGAAGAAATCGCGCGCTTGCATGGCTACGACAAGTTCGAGAATACTTTGCCGGCTTACAGCGGGGCGGTGGTGGAAGCGCCGAACGCTGCCATGGACGCGACTTTCCGCGCGCGTGCGCTGGCGCTCGGGTACAACGAGGCGGTGTCGCTGACGTTTATTTCGCACGCGGATGCGGAGAGATTTTCTTCCGCGAAGGTGCTGGAGCTGGAAAATCCGCTGAGCGAAGAAGCTTCGGTGATGCGCACATCGATGGCGCCGGGCATGTTGGACATGCTGGCGTGGAATCTCAATCGTGATTCTGAAAATGTTCGGCTGTTTGAGATGGGACGCGTGTACGAGATGGCGAGTGAACGAGTTGAGCCGTCACGTGCGTGCCTGGGGGCGACTTTGGCAGCTGTGAAGGGCACGCTGCCGGTGGGTGGGGCGCTCGATGTGAGCAAGGGTGAGCATGCCGCTGCGGCAGAGGCGTTGCGCTCGTTCAAAGGCGATGTGGAGAATTTGCTGGCGGCGTTCGCTTGTCGTGAACTGAGCTTCGACCGGGAGACGGCGGAATATTTTCATCCCGGACGATCGGCGCGGGCGTTGATGGATGGGACTGTGGTGGCGCAGTTTGGGCAGGTTGCCGATGACGTCAAGTCGCAGCGCAAGCTGCGGCAGGATGTTTTTCTGGCGGAGATCGACTTGGAACAGCTGCATCAGCGCGGGTTGCGGGCGGTGAGATTCGCGGCGCCGGGAAAATATCCGGCGGTGGAGCGCGATTTTTCCTTTGTGTTTGCGGATGCGGTGGAGTTCGAGGCTATGCGTGGCGCTGTAATGGGACGGCGCATTCCCGAGTTGCGTGACTTCAAACCTGTTGAGATCTTTCGCGGAGGGTCGATCGAGGCTGGGAAGTATTCGATTCTGCTGCGGGTTAAGTTGCAATCTGATGAGGGAACACTGCGCGATGAACAGATTGCGAAGTGGTCGGGTGAGATTGTTCGGGCGCTTCAGGGGTTGGGCGGTTTGCAGCGGGCTTAGCGTAGCGGCCGCGGCAGCAACGCCTCGCCGGTCCTGGAGCAGTTTCGACTGGGTAGGGATCCCTCGACTCCACATTGCTCCCGCTTCGCAGGAGCAATGTTCCGCTCAGGATGACAAATCGTTGTGCTAATCTGCCAGCTATGGCAGACGTAATTTCTTCTTTATCCATCCAGAACAAATCCTTTCTTAGCGACAAGGTTTCGCACTTTACCGAGTCGGTGATCCGGGAGATGACCCGGCAGGCGATGCTTTATGGCGCGGTGAATCTGGCGCAGGGGTTTCCGGATTTTGCGGCTCCGGCGGAGATCAAGCAGGCGGCGCGCGCGGCGATCGATGGGGATGTGAATCAGTACGCGATTACGTGGGGCGCGAAGAATTTGCGGAATGCGATTGCGCGGCAGATGGGCGTGTGGCAAGGGATTACGGTCGATCCGGAAAAAGAAGTTACGGTGTGTTGCGGGTCGACGGAGGCGATGATTTCGACTTTGCTGGCGGTGTGCAACGCGGGCGATGAAGTGGTGATCTTCGAACCGTTCTATGAGAATTACGGTCCGGATTCGGTGTTGAGCGGTGCGAGACCGCGGTTTGTGAAGCTGCGTCCGCCGACTGGCGAAAACGGCGAGTGGACTTTCGATGAGAAAGAATTGCGGGCGGCATTCGATAAGAACACGAAGGCCATCATAGTTAATACACCCAACAACCCTACCGGAAAGGTTTTCACGCGCGCGGAGCTGGAGTTGATTCGCGATTTGTGCGTGGAGTTCGATGTGCTCGCGATCACGGACGAAATTTACGAACATATTTTGTTTGATGGAACGAAGCATATTTCAATGGCTTCGCTCGACGGAATGCGCGAGCGCACGGTGACAATCAACGGCATGTCGAAGACTTATAGCGTGACGGGATGGCGCGTGGGATGGGCGGTTGGGCCGGAGAAGATTACGAATGCGATTAGGAAGGTGCACGATTTTCTGACGGTGGGCGCGCCTGCGCCGCTGCAAGAGGCGGGCGCGGCGGCGTTGAGTTTGCCGGCGGAATATTACGCGAAGCTGGCGGAGGGATACCGGACGCGGCGGGATCATTTGATTCCGGCGCTGGAGGCGGCGGGGTTTCGATGCTTTCGTCCGCGCGGGGCTTATTACGTGATGACGGATATTTCCGCGTTTGGGTTTGAGGATGATGTTACGTTTGTGAAGTATTTGGTTAAGGATATTGGAGTGGCGGCGGTGCCGGGGTCGAGTTTTTATCGGGATGCGCGCGATGGGGCGCGGCAGGTTCGGTTTGCGTTTTGCAAGAGAGTGGAGACGCTCGATGCGGCGGTGGGAAAGTTGGGGAAACTGCGGGTGGGGGGAGATTCCTCGCTGCGCTCGGAGGACAGCCGAGGCGGCTGTCCCCACATGAGTTGATCCGCTGGCGTCTTACTTTGTGACTACGCCGCAGGCTATGCGGTCGCCGGAGTTGCCGGAGGGGTCGGTCTTCATGTCATCGGCTTTGGCGTGGATGACGATGGCGGTGCCGCCGTTGCTGAAGAGCGAGTGGGGGCCGTCGGTGAGGGTGACGTCGTTGTCTTCGAGCGTCACGTCAGCTTTGCCTTTTACGTCGACGACGAAATTCTGCATGTCGCCGGCGTGGTGGCCTTCGGGATTTTCGAGGCCGTGCTTTTTGCTGTCAGGATTGAAATGGGGGCCGGCGGATTTGAAGTCGGGGGCATCGCATTTCGGGTTCTGATGGAAGTGGATGGCGTGCTGGCCGGGCGGGAGATCGTGCAAGTGGAGCTTCAGGCTGACACCGGTCCCTTGCGGCGATAGGGTGATGGTGCCGACGGCTTTGCCTTGCATGTCCTTGATTTCGACTTTGGTTTTGGCGGCGCTGGGAATGGAAAAAATAATCAAGGCGCCAACCGTCGCAAACGTGGGGAGGGTTATCTGTTTCATGCGGGGATTATAGTCAACTTTGTGGCGCCGCGCTATGCAGGCACCAATGGGCCATGCTTGATCCACAGGGCGGTGGAGTATACTGCGGGAAAGTTTTCAATCTTCTTGGGAAAGTGCAATCATGGCTTTGGACGCGGTGGAGCAGGTGACGGAGCAGGCTCCGGTGGACGATTTTCAGGCGCTGGAAGAGAAAATTTATCGCACTATCGAGATGTACAAAGCGGCGCGGCAGGCACAGGCCACGGCGGAACGCGATGCCCTACGAGTGCGCGAGCAACTGGAAGAGCGCGACGAGCAACTGATTACATTGCGCCGGGAGGCGGTGCAGTTGCGGAAAGAGCGCGAAGAAATTCGCGGGCGCGTGGAGAAGATGCTGGAGCAGATTGATACGATTGCAGAGGAGCGGGCGAGCTAAGGCAAAGTTGCCAAATGGATTTGTGATGGCTACAGCTTCTAAAAACTCGACATTGAAAGACGCGCAAAACGGCAGCGTGCGGGTGGAGATATTCGATCAGGCTTATAACCTGCGCGGATCGGATCCGGAATACATTCTGAAGCTGGCGGAGTATGTGGATTCGAAGATGCGGGCGGTGGCGCAGGCGACCAACACCATCGATACGGTACGGCTGGCGGTGCTGGCAGCGCTGAACATCGCCGATGAATATCATCTGCTTAAGAAACGGCAGGACAGTGGGGCGACCGATTATCAGAAGCGGGCGCATCTACTCGCGGATGCGCTGGATGAAGTTTTGAACGATAAGCGCAAGGCCGGCTAGATTTCGGCGTCTGCCCTTACTTAGAATTTCCAAACCGTCTGGTTCTCGGACTTCCATTTTCTCTCGTATTCCTCTTATCCTAATTTCTCTTGTCCCAGGGAACTAATTCGATTCTCCCGGCATCCATTTCCAAAGCCGGTCTTTACATGGGAGGGCCGCGTGCGATTCCGGACGATAACCAGCCCGACGATGATGGTCTGTACTCTTGTCCTTGGGGTCGCTTTAGGTGCGGCCGCTATGCCCCAGGAAAGCTCGGAGAGCGCCGAGATCCGGTCGATGTTGCGTGAGGCCAGCGCACTCATCCCGAGAATCGAAAGAGGTCAGCAATCCAGTGCAGCCTCAAATATTGGCGACGAACAAGTACTGGCTGGAGATGTTGAGGGAGCGCTTGCGACGTATCACGCTCTAAGACCTGAAGAGCGCGGCGTGGCGCTCGCGGTTATTTCTTCTGCAATCGCTGCGCAAGGGAATATTCCGCTGGCGCTTGACCTGGCGCGCGACTCCGAGCAGCCGGTGCGCCGCGCAGAAGCTTTCTTCAGGATTAGTTCGGAGCTGGCCTACGAGAAAGATTTTGAAGACGCTCTCGCGGTGGCGCGGCTGATACGAAATGAGCCGGGTCAAGCCCACAATTTCGTCAACGCGTTGATGTGGATCTACAACTGGCAGTGGAAGACTGGCGACCAGGCTGGGGCGCAGAACACGCTGAACGAGGGTGTGGATGCGGTGGAGCGGGAGAAGGAAGACTCGGGAAGCGCGCCGTTCATGATTGCTGCGATGTACCAGAACATTGCGACCAGGCTGAATGAAGCGGGAAACCGGGCCGCCGCCGCCGCAATGGTCGAACGCATTTATGGAATGGCGGTAGCGGCTGATAATCCTGACCGGAAGCAGGAACTCGTGGGACTGCTGTGCAGTGCGCAGGTCATGGTTGGGCAACTTCAGCAGGCGATCAGCAGCGCAGCAGAGTTGCCTCCGGGCCAGTGGCATGACGCCGCGATGGCAGCTATCTCTCAGGAACTGAGTAAACAAGGGGAAACGGCGCGGGCGCTAGAGAGCGTGGCCGAGATAAGTGGAGACGCGTTACGGAATATTTACTATGCGGGAATTGCTTATGGGCTGGCCGGCTCCGGCAATTATGCGCAGGCATTTTCCATCGTTGACAGGGTCGGGAGCGCCAGTGAACGCGCTGCCGCTTTGGTAGAGCTCGCGGGCCAGCAAGCGAAGAAGGATGATCCCGCGGCGGCACAAACTTTGGAGCTTGCCTTGGAGACCGCGCTGGCCGGCGGCAGTGAAACCAAGCCTTATGTCTTTGAGTCCATTGCTGTGACCCGCGCGGAGATGGGTGACTTCGCTGGGGCTGAGGAAATGATCAACCGCATGGATGACTCGGCAAAGGTGTGGCCATTATGGAATCTGACGGAGATTCTGGTTCGCTCTGGCAGGGAGTCCGAGGCCATCTCTTTGGCTGAGAGCCAGACTGCGCCGCATCCGAAGGCCTATGCGTTGCTGGGGACGGCAACGATTCTCATCGACAAAGAGCAAGAAGCTGCTCGCAAGATCGCGGAAGGAGCAAAGTAAACTATTTTTCCCGCGCATGAAAATCCTGACGAGAATCGCAAGGCTGGTTAGAGCCCAATCTTACGGCTTGACGTTTGTTCTATTGATGTTTGCGGCCCGCAGCGCAGGGTCTCAGGAAACAACCCTCCATAGCCAATCGAATGTGGTGGTGATTCCCGCGCTGGTGAAAAGTGCGAAGGGCGAAATTGTGTATGGGCTCTCGGAGAAAGATTTCATCGTCGAGGACGATGGGGTGGAGCAGGCGGCGCATTTGGATGAAGCGCCGGACGGACAGCCGGTATCGATGGTCGTGGCGGTTCAGCGCGGACGGCGGGCGAATTACGAGTTTCCCCGGATTCGCGGGTTGAGCGCGATGCTCGATCCACTGATCGGAGCCGGAACGGGGAGCGTGGCTATTGTGGAGTTCGACAGCCAGGTGCAGTTGGCTCAGGACTTCACGGGCAATCCCAATGCGATCGCGGAAACCCTGAAGGAGTTGCAGCCTGGGGACGAAGGAGCGGCGATTCTTGATGCGGTGGACTATTCGGTGAAGTTACTGGAGAAAGTGCCGAAGGAACGGCAGCGGGTGTTGCTGCTAATTAGCGAGACGCGCGACCATGGCGGGCAGGCCAAGGTAGAGGATGTAGTGGAAGAAATTGGGCAGAGCAATACGACGGTATATGCGCTGGCATTTTCGCCATCACGGTCGAATGTGCTGGATACGATGCGGGGGAATAATAAGGCGGAGATGAATCCGTCGCCGGATTTGCTGGCGCCGTTGATCATGGCTGCCGAGGCAATGAAAAAAAATGCGCCGAAGACCCTGGCTTCCACGACGGGGGGCGAGTATGAGATGTTCGCCACGCAAAAACACTTTGATCTGCGAATGATTGATTTTACCAACCATGTCCACAGCCGTTATTTGCTGAGCATCGAGCCGAAAAGTCCGCATGAGGGATTGCATCAAATTCGGGTGCGGCTGAGGGATGCGGGAGATAGAGTGGTGCTGGCGAGGAGCAGTTATTGGGCGGAAGGAACGAACAAATAGTCGGATTTTGCAGATTGCAATGCCGGAATCGGTCCAACTGATTACTTTGGTTGCAAGTGACCTGCCAACTATTTGCGGTCTCCCACTTGCTAATTCACCGGCAGTTCTCCTAGCATCACAGGTGAAAGCCGGCCTGCGGGGTTGGTGATGGCGGTAACCGATTTTTGAACCAATGCTGAATGAACGGGGACTCGACTCGAACTAGGATCCGGTGTGCAACGCTCCGCCATGCGGAGATGCCTAAAGGGTCTCGGCGGGTTCCCAACGTCTACCTGACGGTTCATTCTCGGCCCGTCACACGGCACAGTGGGTCGGCTTGATTTTTCTGGGCGGCAGGGGCTGAAGCCCCGAATCAAATCTTGCCGCGTTACGCGGCGCTGAAGCGCCGCTCTTCCACGGTACTGCCTGCATCCCCGAGCTTGCGCAGCCTGTGAAATCGTGATCTTCTTTGTTCGTAGCACGCATTCGTGCCCATAGCGCCTCGCTTTGCTCGGCTGGACAGCCGAGGCGGCTGTCCCCACATGAGTATTCTTGTTCCCCATCGCTGATAGAGTCCCTGCTAGACTGAGGTTGGTACAAATTCTCTCGTTTCTGCATCCAACTTAACTGTGTATCCACAATTAGTGCATTTCGGGCGGTTTTTTCTGCCGACTTACGGCTTCCTAGTTTCGATGGGAGTGCTGATCGGCTTATGGGTCAGCGTGCGCAATTCCGAGCGGTTGGGGATTGACGGCGAGAATGCGTGGAACCTGGGGATTCTGGTGGTGCTGTGCGGGATTGTGGGCGCGAAGGTGCTCTATGTCATTAATGACTGGAGCACGTATGTGGCGCACCCTGCGGACATTTTCAGCATTTCCACGCTGCAGGCTGGAGGAGTTTTTTCCGGCGGGCTGATTGCAGCATTTATTGCGGCGGCGTGGTTCGTGCGCAAGCATCACATGCCCGCGCTTGGGACCTGCGATGCGTTTGCGCCGGGGCTGGCTCTTGGACACGCGATCGGACGCCTGGGCTGCTTCGCAGCAGGATGCTGCTACGGAAAAGAGACGCATCATTTCTGGGGCGTGGTGTTTCACAATCCGCTGGCGAATCAGATTACCGGGACTCCGCTGAACGTGCCGCTGGAGCCGACGCAGTTGTTCGAGTCGGCGGTGGAGTTGGCGAATTTCTTTTTTCTGATGTGGCTGCTGAAGCGGCGAAAATTCGATGGGCAGATTTTTGGCGCGTTCATGTTTGTCTACGGCGTGGCGCGGTTCTTCCTGGAATTCCTGAGAGACGATCCGGGGCGCGGGTCGGTCTTTGGCGGAGCGATGACGGGGACGCAGTTGATTGCGATTGGGCTTGTTGTGGCCGGTGGGTTCATTTGGTGGCTGCGGCCGGGGGCTAAGAGTGTGGCGGTGCAGGCGGTGGGGGCTACGCGGTAGGCTAGGATCGCGTTGAATCTCGGCGCACTCCTATTCGCTCCGTGACTTCGCTTCGGCTATCGTCTTCGCGATCGCGTCTTCTATACAGTCGGCGGCGTGAGTCGTAAAGCCTTTGCCAGAGTTTTCCCGGAAGGACGTCACCGCGAGGATAAGGCCCTCGTTGCCCTTTTGAACCAAATCCAGCACATCCATGCCTGCGGAAGAGTATCGTTCTGCGATGGACACGACTAAGGAGAGCTTTGCTTCAATGAGGCGTCTACTCGCCAACTCAGCCCGCTCATCCTGGCTTCGCACGTGGCGCAGTAGATCGGTCTCTTCTTCTTCCGTCAAGGGCTGGATGGTGCCGAGTTCGCGAAGATACCACGTCATGGGGTCGTTGTTGTCCAGCTACTCTTCATTTCCGCAGCGCCAGTGTACCTCGCTCTCTAACTGATTGTCATCGCTCTGGGCGAGGTAGGTGGATGATGCCAATCGTAGTATGCTCCATCGAATGCCCGAATCATTTCCCGTCCTTATTGCCGTTGCAGCTGAAGATGCAGGCAAGCGCCTCGATCAGTTTCTCGCTACGCGCCTCGACGGGGTAAGCCGCGCGCGGGTGCAAGAGATGATCGCCGAAGGCTTGGCTCTGGTGAACGACGGCCCATCGAAGGCCTCGCTGAAACTGCGTGGCGGGGAACGCGTGAGCGTGCTGGGGAAGGCGCAGCGGGCGCCGCTCAAGGCGATTGCCGAGGAGATTCCGCTCGATATCGTTTACGAAGATGACGATCTTGCCGTGATCAACAAGCCGGCGGGAATGATGGTGCATGCGGGAGCGGGAGCGAGCGACGATGCGCGCAATCGCGGAACGCTGGTGAATGCGCTGCTTCATCATCTGAGAAGTTTATCGGGAGTGGGCGGGGAATTGCGGCCGGGGATTGTGCATCGTCTGGATAAAGAGACTAGCGGGTTGATTGTGGTGGCGAAAAACGATGACGCGCATCGTAAGCTGAGCACGCAGTTTGCGGCGCGGGAAGTGAAGAAGAGGTATGTGGCGCTGGTGCACGGGTGGGTGAAGAAGGATTCTGGGACGCTGGCGCAGAGCATCAGCCGCGATCCGGTTCGGCGAATGCGGATGACGACGCGGCTGGACGGCGGCCGGACGGCGGTGACTCACTATCGGGTGGTGCGGCGGTTGGATACGAAGTTTGGAAAGTTCACGTTGCTGGATGTGAAGATCGATACCGGGCGGACGCACCAGATTCGAGTGCATGTGGCGACCATGGGGCATCCGGTGGTGGGGGATACGACGTATGGGGCGCCGGCCCAGGCGCGGGGGAAGAATGCGGTGATTGGGTTGGGCAGGAATTTCTTGCACGCGGCTGAGTTGGAGTTTCGGCATCCGCGAACCGACAAGTTGGTTGCGCTTAAGAGTGAACTGCCGGCGGAGCTGGGAGAGTTTTTGGGGAAAGTGGAGTCGTAGGGATTTTTCGACGTGGCTTGGAGGTCAGAACCTTTACCACAGGGGCCACGGGGGTCACAGGGTACATCCCCTCATACTGCTAGAGCGCTGGAGTTTGAGGTTTGTCCTACGGGTTGCGGATATAATGAACATTTGAATGAGGGGTATTCTCACGAAGCACAACTTCACAAATAATCGCACGGCGCAATGGGCGGCGGTGGCGCTGCTGGTGGCCGGAGGGTGCGCACTCGGCGCGGCGCAAGCTGTTACGGCCCCGGCTGCGCAAAATTCTGGAGATCAGAAATCTGCTACGCAGGCCCCGGATAACGGAGACATTCCTCGCATCCGCATCGGCACCAACGAAGTGAACGTGGTGTTCACGGTGACGGACAAGCATGGGAAACGCGTCACGGATCTGAAGCAGGCGGACTTTCATATTGTGGACGACAGCAAGCCGGCGGCGGAGATCCGGAGTTTTCACGCGGAAACAAATCTGCCCATGCAGGTGGGATTGCTGATCGATGCCAGCAACTCAGTGCGGGACCGGTTCAAGTTTGAGCAGGAGTCGGCGATTGAGTTTTTGAACCAGACGATCCGGCGAAATTTTGACCAGGCGATGGTTGTGGGGTTTGATGCGACGCCGGAAGTATCGCAGGACTTCACCGACGACACAGAGAAACTAGCGCACGGAGTGCGCGAATTGCGGCCGGGAGGCGGAACGGCGCTGTACGACGCGCTGTACTATGCGTGCCGCGACAAGCTGCTGAAGAAGGCGCAGAACGGGCCGACGCGTCGTGCGATCATCCTGCTGAGCGATGGAGAAGACAACCTGAGCCACGTGACGCGCGAGGAAGCGATTGAAATGGCGCAGCGGGCGGAAGCGATTATCTACACGATCAGCACGAATGTGAGCGGCACCAAGGGAGCTGGGGACAAGGTGCTGGAGCGGATCGCGGATGCGACCGGAGGACGAGCATTTTTTCCTTTTCAGATTCGCGACGTGGCCAACGACCTGGCGGAGATTCAGCAGGAGTTGCGCAGCCAGTATGCGGTTTCCTACACGCCGGCGGATTTCAAGGCGGATGGACATTTTCGTACTATTGAAATTGTGGCGAGTGACCGGAAGAACTTCCGGGTGAGAGCGCGGCGGGGATATTACGCTACGGGCAATAACGGGTTCTAGCTTTTCGGGCTTCGGGCTTCAGCTTTTCGCTCTTGGAGTAGGTAGGATCGTTCTGCTCGCGAGCAATTGAGAATGCCGGGATATTCGGGGACGCCGCTTCCGAAAAAATTAGGGATCAAAGCTGGATTTCGCGTGCAGTTGGCGAATGCTCCGGCGGAGGTGCGCGCGGAATTGCGCGAGGCTTTGGCCGAGTGTCAGGTGGCGAAGAAGGGCGAGGAGTTGGACTTCGCGATGGTCTTCACCAAATCAGGCGCGGAGCTGACGAGAGAGTTTGACCGGATCGCGAGGCAGTTGGCTCCGGCAGGAATGTTGTGGGTGAGCTGGCCGAAGAAGAGTTCTGGCGTGGCGACGGACGTCGATGAGCATGGAGTGCGCGGGATTGGGCTGGCCGGGGGTTTGGTGGATGTGAAGGTGTGCGCGGTGACGGAAGTATGGTCAGGGCTGAAGTTTGTGCGGCGGGTCAAGGATCGAAAAGGATAAATTCGCGAACGGCTTCAGAGTAGCCGCCGATAGGGGTCGCAGTCCCGAAGAACTTACGTTGTGGTCGTGGTATCTCTTACCAGGTAGCCGACAAAAAACAGGACGGCAACCAACAGCAGCAAATGGACCAGAAAGCTAGCTACGTGCAGAAGTAAATAGCTTTCAGCCCAGAAAATGAGCAGCAGCATGGAAATTACTAGGAATGGTCCGGGCCGCATCTTGCGCCTCCGCGCTAACCGCCTTTAAACGTTGAGCCTGCCGACTGCATACCTCATGCTTATAAGGCAGAAGGGAACAGTAGAGTATCGGTAGAAGACTGTACGTCTTCTGGGACGGAGTGGTAAAAACCGAAGAATACACAAGGAGCCGCGAGATGGTACGGGTAGGGCTGATTGGTTTCGGTGTGGCGGGTCAGGCGTTTCATGCGCCAGTAATTCGGGGCGTGCCGGGAATGGAGTTGGCTTGCATTCTGGAACGCAAAGGAACAAAGGCAGCGGAAAAGTATCCTGGGGTTCGGATTGCGCGGTCGATCGAGGAATTGCTGGCGGATCAAGAAATCCAACTCTGCGCGATTGCCACTCCCAATGATTCGCATTTCGAGTTCGCGAAGGCTTGCCTGCTGGCGGGGCGGAATGTGGTGGTGGACAAGCCGTTTGCGCCCACGCTAAGGGAAGCCGAGGAGTTGGTGCGGCTGGCGGCGGAGCGCGGGCTCTTGATCACGGTGTATCAAGACCGGCGATGGGATGGGGATTTTGGGACGATCAAACAGATTGTGCAGTCCGGCAGGCTGGGAACGATTGTGGAATACGAATGCCGCTATGACCGGTTTCGTCCGGAGCCGAAGGTGAATGCGTGGCGGGAACGCGCGGGTCAGCCGGCGGCCGGTGTGTTGTTTGATCTGGGACCGCATGTGATCGATCAGGCGCTGGTGTTGTTTGGCGAACCAAAATCGATTACGGCTTCGGCGTTCTGCGAGCGGGAAACTTCGCAGGTGGACGATTCGTTTGACATTTGCATGGAGTATCCAAATTTTGGAGCCGGATTGCGGGCTATGCTGCGGGCGCGGATTATTGCGTTTGCGCCGGGGCCGCATTTTCTGCTGCATGGAATGAAGGGATCATTCGTGAAGTATGGAATGGATCCGCAGGAGGCAAGGCTGCGCGGGGAGAATTCTCCGCAAGGAACGGATTGGGGCGCCGATTGGGGAGTTGAGGCCGAGGAGATTTGGGGCACGCTGAGCGTTGTGGGTGAACCGAGCGTGAAAGTGAAAACTGATCGCGGAAATTATCGCGGCTTTTATGCGAACGTGCGCGACGCAATTGAGAAAAAGGCGGAGCTCGACGTCACGCCGCAACAGGCTCTGCGGACGATGCGGGCGGTGATTCTGGCGCATAAGAGCAGCCGGGAGCGGCGGACCGTGGAGTGGGGAGAAGTGGCGGAGTAAAAGGCCTCAGATCCGTAAGCAAGTTCAGGTGAAGATCACTTATTCAATTTTGAAAGTAAGGCTTGTTCTCCAGAACGGCGGCGACGCCTTCGATTACACATTTAATATCGGCCTTGGGGCAAATGCCGAGTATGCCGGCTTTTCGCGCTTCAACCGCCAGCTGTGGGGAGGCATGCATGGTGACCATCAGAATCGGGATAGAGGCTGAGCGCCTTGTAATCTGTTTTGCCGCTTCCAGTCCGTCCATTCCAGGCATCTGAAAGTCGAGTACGACCACATCGAATTTCTCATCGTTAAACTTGGCGACCGCTTCCCGGCCGTCAGCGGCCTCGTCGCACACTTTCCAGTTATCCTGGGCTTCGAGTAGGGTGCGCAGGCTGCGGCGCATTAATGCGTTGTCATCCACTACAAGGATGCGGATTTCTTGCGACGGATGCGGGGGAGGAATGGTCACCGCTTTGGGATGCCATTCAGGGGGATGCGTCTAGTGGGGACAAGGATTCTTGTTGTTTATTCACATTTTGCCAGGATATCTAGAGGGAATTCCGTATATTGCCGAGCGAGGCTGACTAACTTTTAGGTCGCAACAGCCGAGGTGCGGAAGGCATAAGTCGAGCTTCGCTCGACTGGACAGCCGAGGGCGGGTGTCCCCACATGAGCATCTCTAACTGTCCCACATTGTGTCTCGACTACTGTGGTTGTTGATCCCTGGCAGTGGCGTAGTAGCCGGCGCGGGCCTGGATTTTGTAGCTCTGTTTATTCTTGATTTCCAGCTTGCGATAGCTGCCGTCGAACTTGGTATTGGTGGAGGTATAGCCAATGCTGTACTGGCTGCGGAGTTCGGCGGAAATCTGGTCGAAGGCCTCTTTTAGTTTGTCGAATTTATTGCCGACATTGATCACACGGCCGCCGGTGGCCTCGGTGAGTTTCCTCATCTCGCTTTCGCCGCTGTAGCCCACGCCCATGCTGTAATAGCCGCCGCGGTCGGCGCAGAGCAGAACGTAGATGATCGCATCGGCGCGTTGGGCGGCTTCGATGGCATCTTGAATCTTGAGCCGGCTGCCTTCGTCTTCACCGTCGGTGAGCAGGATCATGGCCTTGCGGCCGACTTCCTTGGCCAGCATGTCGTGGGCGGAAAGGTAAACCGCATCATAGAGCACGGTGCCGGCCGCGTGCGCCGTGGGCACTGGGCCGCCGGAGCCCATTATTGGGTTGGTGACGCCGGAGTTGATCTTCACTTTGTTGAGGGCGGCTTGCAGGCGGTGAACGTCGCGGGTGTAATCCTGTACCAGCTCGGAATCGATGTTGAAGTCGATGACGTAGGCTTCGTCTTTGTCGGTGAGAACCTGGCGAAGAAACGCTCCGCCGACTTCCTTTTCCATGTCGAGCACTCGGAGCTGGCTGCCGGAGGAATCGATGAGGATGCCAAGGGTGAGCGGGAGATCCGAATTGGCTGTGAAGTATTTAATGGTTTGCGGCTTGCCGTCCTCGAAGACTTCGAAGTCGTCCTTGGTCTGGTTGGGAATGAGCGCGCCGTGTTTATCTTTCACGTTGAAGAAAACTCCGACCACGTTGACGTTGACCTTGAGGGTCTCAGTGGGCTGCTGGCTGTCGGACTGCTGAGCGCCGGATTGCTGGGACTGCGGGGCCGGCGTGCGGACGTCGCCGGGATCGGAAGGATTGGAGTTTTGGGCCAGGGCAGGGGGAACGGCCGACAGGGATGCGAGGAAAAACAGGATTGAGGCAGCGACCAGAGTCGGCAAGAGTCTTCGGTAAGCGGATAATTTGCGCATGAATGGTTCCCTCTCGGGGTTTTTGTTAGTCTATTCCTGAAAGTTAGATGCACCAAACGGGCGAGTTTGGGCATCCCAAGAAAATGAGAGTGTTTTTTCCGAGGCCGGTCTAATGGAGCAGTTTACGCGGGTGGCGACAGGGAACAAAATAGGGCGGAGCAGACCGAACTCTCTGGCGGCTTCGGCGATTTTTGCGACTCTTCTTGCCATATGCCTGAGCATTAGCGCCCCGGGCATGGCGGCGCAGTCATCCGGCAGCCCAGCGCCTAGCAACTCAGCGCCCGACCAGCCCACACAGGCTCAGCCCCCACAAACTCAGCCAGCGCAGAATTCCGATATTCCTGACGCCCCCGCTGTGCAGCCGTCTGCAGCACCAACTGAGCCGCCGCCAGTTCCCCGGCCGGAAGAGAAGAAACCGGCAACCGTAGAGCGTGATCCGTGGACCAACCAGCCGATCAATAAGCCAGCGGACACACCGAATAGTGCACCCAATAATGGATCCACTACATTTCCGGGGGACGAGACGTCAACGCCGCCGCCGGCGATGCCGCCGGTGAGGACGGTACCGCCGGGAACTTCGACGAAGCCGGGCCAGAGCGCTCAGGAGCAGCTCTTCACGCTGCACAAGAGCGCCAATTTTGTGCAGCTTCCGGTCACTGTGAAGACCAAGGATGGCCGGCCGGTCGACGGCCTGGAATCCACAGACTTCGTGGTAAAGGAAAACGGTGCGGTACAGAAGTTGAGCTTTTTTACCGCGGATCCGTTCGCGCTTTCGGTGGCGATCGTCCTGGATCTGGGAATGCCGGACGCGGCGGTGCAGAAGATTAACAACACGTTTCCGGCGTTGGTGGGAGCATTTGCTCCCTATGACGAAGTGTCACTTTATACCTACAGCAGCACCGTGAGCGAGGTAACCGACTTTACGGCGGCGGGCCAGAAGCTGACCGCGCTGTTGAACCAGATGAAGACGGAGCGCGGCCGTAATAACGGCGTTCCGGTGATGAGCGGGCCGCTGGCGCCGAATGGACCGATCATCAACGGCGTGCCGGTGGGCAGCCCGACCGAGCCGGTGTATACGCCGCCGAAAGAGTCACATGTGCTGAACGATGCGATTCTGCGGGCGGCGCTGGATCTGCGAAAACGCGACCGCGCTCGCCGGAAGATCATTTTCGTAATCAGCGATGGGCGGGAGTTTGGCAGTCAGGCCAGCTACCGGGACGTGAGGAAGGTTTTGCTTTCGAATGAGATCGAGGTGATCGCCGTGGCTGTGGATAGCGGGTCGTTGCCGGTCTACGACAAAATCGAGCGTCTGCATCTGCCCGACCGCGGCTATAACGACATTCTGCCGAGATATGCGGTGTCCACCGGCGGAGCGGTATTCGCGGAGCTGACGCGCAACACGATTGAGAACGCCTACAGCCGTGCCATGAGCGAAGCTCGCACCCAGTACACGCTGGGTTATACGCCCACCGCGCCCAAGGCTCCGACGGCCGTGGCCTACCACAGCATCGAGGTTCTGGTGGACCGGCCGGGGCTGAAGGTGATCGCCAAGGATGGATATTACCCGGCGATCGTGCCGCGGTAGGAGCCGCCGCGTTAGAAGTCATGGTTAAGAATTGACGTTAAGTGCTGATGTTGCTTATTGTTTGAGCCCTGTCCCGCACCCCGCCCGGCAGGGGGTCACCTGAGTAACCTGTCTTCTAATTGAGCATGTGATATAAAGACGCGAGCCCCTATCGGGATATTTTTGTGCGCGGGAAGAGTGTGTGGCCCGCGCTTTTTTGAGGAAAGCCTTGAGTTTCATCAACTTCGCAGCCCGCGAGATCAACTGCAAAATCGTGTACTACGGCGCCGGATTAGGCGGGAAGACCACGAACCTGCAGGTGATTTACCAGAAGACCGCGGAACAGCAGAAGGGCAAGATGATCTCGCTGGCGACCGAAACCGAGCGTACGTTGTTTTTCGATTTTCTGCCGCTGGATCTGGGCTCGGTGCGCGGGTTCAAGACGCGAATCCATCTTTATACCGTGCCCGGGCAGGTGTTCTACGATGCCAGCCGCAAGCTGATTTTGCGCGGCGTGGATGGCATCGTCTTTGTGGCTGATTCCCAGGAACAGCGCATGGACGCCAACGTGGAAGCGCTCGATAACCTCATGGCGAACCTGAAAGAGCACGGCTACGACTTCAATAAGATTCCCTACGTCTTGCAGCTCAACAAGCGCGACCTGCCGAACATTCTGTCCGCGGAAGAACTCAATAAAGAACTGCGGAAGAAGAATGAAGCCGTAGTTGAGGCGGTTGCATTTCAGGGTGTGGGCGTGTTTGAGACCTTGAAGGAAATTGCCAAGCAGGTGTTGACGGAGTTGAAGGCTGGCGGATAAGAGAGATTCTTTGCCTTTGTCTGGATTGGTTTAGTGTCCTATTCACCTCCGCCTACATGTCCCAGCTCACAAAACTTTGAGGACCAAATCCAGCGCGCACCGCAACATTCTGTCGCTTCCTGAAGTTTGGGTAAACAATGCCGGCTGACACGAACTCGGGCATAGAGACTTGGGTTTAGGTTCGTGTTCTGAACCGATCAGCATGGAGCAAGCATGAAGGTAATCCAACGTGGGGTTCTCGCTCTAATTTTTCCCGCTGCTCTCCTGCTGCCCTCGGTCCTGAAAGCGCAGCAGCCCAAAGATACGGGCCCGATACCGACACAGATTCTCGCTGCCAAGAAGGTATTCATTTCCAACGGCTCTGGGGAGTGCGGCGTCTTTTACTGCAGCACACCCCAACAACCTTACAACGAGTTTTATACCGGCATGAAAAATTGGGGACGGTATGAACTTGTGACTGCTCCCTCCGATGCTGACGTGGTTTTCGAAATCGCTACGCCCAGTGTGCCCGGTGCGTATCCCGATGTCAGATTGGTGATTCTTGATCCAAAAACTCGTCTGGCTCTGTGGACGTTAGACGAATATGTGAAACCGGCAACACGGCGGGCTACCGCTCGCAAGAACTTCAGTAAGGCAGTATCGATCCTCGTAGAAGACGTCCACAAGCTTGCCGGCGCAGCCCCGACAACGACCGACACTCCCAACAAATAGAGGCTCCGGTACACGCCCGTTGGGCCGGACGACCACAGTTTAATGAGAGCTCTTTTAGAAAAAGAAAATCACATCTCCTGCTGTTGTTAGCTGGCTCTTCTTAGTTCCGTTCAGATAGGCTGGGCTTTGTAGGAATGTTCGAAACGCATTTCGGGCCTGAATAGAATCGTGGTTCTGTGTCAGGCCCGTCTGATATCTCTCTTTCGTCTCCACTAGAAATCGATCCTCAGCGCCACCTGGCCGGTCCGGTTGCCCGCGTTTTCTGCCGTTTGCGGAGCGCTTAGGACACCGAAGGTCGGGTTATCGATCTGCGTAGCGGGCGGAGCAAAGTTCGTGTGGTTGAGCACGTTGGTAAATGTGCACTCGAAACGTGCCTTGACTCTCTCAGTGACCTCGAAGCTTTTGGCCAGGCCGAGGCTGGCCGCCGCTATGCCTGGACCCTGGAGGATGCCGACTCCGGCGTTGCCAAAGCGTCCGGCGCCGGAAGGCGTGGGCGCGAATGCTGCGAGATTGAAGCACTGCGCCCGTGACTGACCCTGGTAGAAATTCGTCGAGACCTGGTCAGGACGTAGGAAAGCGCCACGGTTGACTATGTCCGTATTGGACTGATCGAAGGAGTCGCTGATGCTTGGCGTAAGCCAAGGCCCAGTTTCAAGCAGGGTTATCGTGGTGAGCTCCCAGCCGCCCAGCACTTCGTTCCTCCAGCCTCCGGTGTTCATGAAAGTACGACCTTCCCCGACGGGCAACTGGTATAGACCGGTGAAAAGAAAACGATTACGGCGCGTGCCTTCTATATTGCCGTAATCACTGTGGACATCAAAGCGGTTGGCGATGGGAATTCCATAATTCACTTCGCCTGCGTAGGCGGTAGGAGTATCGCCCTGATTGTCGGCGAGATTTTTCGCCAGCGTGTAGTTCGCGCTGAAGTAGAGGCCATGGGACATTTTGTGGTTCTCCTCCACTTGAAGCGCATTGTAGTTGGCTTCGCCGGCGTTGAAAGTGCTGTAGAGCGTGAACCAGTTGTGATAGGGGGCGCGCGGGTCGACGTAGGGACTTGCGGCCGTAGTCTGATAGGGCGTCGTGCTCGCCGGGATTTGGTTTAAGTCTTCGGTGATGCTTAGCCGATAGCTGTGCATGCCGACATAACTGACGCGCAGGCTGTCGTTGGTGGCAAGTTGACGCTCCACGGTCAGATTCCACTGGTTCGCTTGCGGATCGCGGTAGTTCGGATCAACTCCTTGATCGAGTCCCCCGCCGCCGTACTGGACTCCGACAGTGGGTGGCGCTGTGTTGGGAAACTGAATCAGCGGTGCGCCGCCAGTGGCGCCGCTGCTGTTGCACACGTCAGCGGTCGACAGACAATTGCTATAAGTATGCAGCGCCGATGTCGGGTTGCCGCTGTTGTTGAAGGACAGCGGACCAAGATTGGTCATTGTGAAGATGCCGAATCCAGCACGAATCACAGTTTTATTATCGTTGAATGGGCGCCACGCAATGGATACCCGCGGCTGAAAGTTCCGCATGTAAACGTTTCGTAACGACTGCGGCAAGTGGTCCTGGCTGGCAGTCACGTAATTCGTGCATGGCAACGCCGTGTATCCCAGGTTGCAGGCGTTGAACGATTGCTGGAATGCCACATTCGACGCCTGAATGTTTTGCTGCTGCAGATACGCCGACAGTTCGTTGGGCACGACAATCGAATTGTTCCTCTCGTCGAAGTTTGCCAGATTGCCACCATCTTCGTGAAAGCCCGGCAGGATCTGCCAGCGTAGGCCATAGTTCAGTGTCAGATGGCTGTTGATCTGGTATTCGTCTTGCCCGAACACGCCGTATTGCCACGCCGTTCCGCCTACGTCCGGGCTCGATACGGCAAAGAACAAGGACGACGGTGTTCCTTCAAGGAAGTCGCCGAAAGCATTGCCAGTGAACGTGCCCTGAAAGATGAAGTCGCCAAAATCGTCGGAGTTGAACACAGGTGCGAAACTCTCCAGATCGAAGTACCTCACCCTGCGCGTGTCCAGCCCCATCTTTAAAGTGTGCTTGCCTCGTGTCCAGCTCACATTGTCGGTGAACTGGAGTGTCTTTGACTGCGTCACGCCGGTCTTATCGCGGCCTATGGGAGTGAACCCCGTTCCGGCGCTGAAATTGAACGTGGGAAAAGCATGCGTGGTGGGGTGCTGACTGATGTTTACGCCGGTCAGGTCGAGTTGCGAGAGCGCATCGGCTCCTTCGATGGGGAAGCCGACGCTAGTGATGACGTTGGTGAAGCCGAAGCGGAACTCGTTAAGGAGACGCGGCGTGAGTATCCAGGTATGCGAGACCAGCAAGCTGCGATTGTGTACGCTGTCGGAGTCGTCCGGCAGAAGGGGGTTGGCATAGTCTTCGGTGATGTTCTTGCGGCTGAAGCGCGCGTAGATCGATTGCTTCGCATTGATGGTGTGGTCGATGCGGAAGTCGACTCCATCGGTGCGGGCAGGGGTGGATTGGAAATTATCGTAATTGTAGTTCGACTGGCCCGTCACGTTAGGAAGAGGGAAGTAGCTCAGCAGCGCCGTGGCGGTGGGGTTGATGTTCGTAATCGGCGTAGTAACGCCAAGCGCGCTCAGGTCACCGTTGCGCTCAGCCTGCGTGGGCACAAGGAACTGCTCGGCGACTGCCGTGGAGCGGCGGTTTCCTTCGTAATCGAAAAAGAAGAACGTTTTGTCCTTCCCGTTGTAAAGATGCGGGATGCTTAATGGGCCGCCGAGTGATCCGCCGAATGTATTGAAGTGTTTGGGTGACTTGCCATTAAAGCCATAAGGGTCGGCATCGAGCACATCATTTTGCAGATACTCAAATAGGCTGCCATGATACTGACTGGTGCCGCTCTTGGTGGTGAAAGTGACATCGCCGACCTGGGAAAACTCCGCGCTGTTGTTAAACGACGTTACTCTCACCGCGGAGATTCCTTCTTGCGACGGATAAGCATCTTGGAGTGCGCCGTTCTGTCTTACGTTCGCGGTGGAAATGCCATCGACCGAAAAGTTCACCATCGCCGAACTCGCGCCATCCAGCGCGATGTTTCCGGAGCTGTCTTGTTGCACGTTTGGCGAAAGCGACAGCGCTGCCAGCGGGCTCGTCGTTGTGGCGCGATTATTCAGTGGAAGTTGGGTAATCTGCTGATTGTCTTTGGAATCGCTAATTACTGCATTCTCTGTGTTAATTACGGCAACCGTGTCGGAAACCTCCACGCTCTGCGATTGGCTCTTAACCCCGAGCGTGACATCAATCCTCAGCGTCTGCCTCGAAGTAAGCCCGGCAGATGGGACTTGGAATTCGGAGAAACCATCGGCTTGAGCCGAAAGGGAATAGGTCCCCGGTTTTAGGTTCAGGAACTCGAATGATCCGTTCTGGTCGGATGTCGTCGAGCGAATACTGTTGTCCTCCAAACCCCGAACTTTGACAGACGCGCCGGGTACAACAGCCTGTGAAGTGTCACGCACCACGCCGACGATACTGCCGAACGTTGACTGCGCGCGTGCGGAAACATTGAACCCTAACACGCATAGAACGAGCACTACCACCCCGATAGTTCGATAGATAATTGTTTTGGCCACTGCGTGAACCTCCGCCCGGGACGGTGCTCGCGGAATTAAGCCCCGCCGATTTCCGTGGAAGTCACGCCCGGTGTGCTGAAGCTAGCAGGCAGGCCGTAAAGAAACTGTGGGCAGAGGATAAAGGAAGCGTAAAGTCATGCCGCAAAAAACCATTAGTGTGCATCTGAAATGCTGATCATGTGAGTTGAAATCGAAGTCCTTCCACATAAGTTTTGTCAGTGGGGATGATTTAAGATTTCGTCTTTACGGTGCGCCGAGGCGCACGACGATTCGTCTAGAATGGCAGCCGCACACCAAGTATTCTCTTTAAGGCTTGTACCTGACGAATGCTAACGGATTCACGATGAAGAAAAATATCTGCAGAGCCGCGATCGAGGTAGGTTTTATCATCTTCCTGTTTTATTCGAATCTGTTGATGGGGGAGTTTGAGCGCTCAGGTGTGGGCGCGAAGAGGGGTATGGTCTGGGCAATCGAAGATGTTTTTACCGCTGCCAACTTTGAAATCGCAGCGATCGCCGCGTTCACCGGCTATATCCTTCTTGAATTTCTTCGGAAGAAGTTCTAGTAAACACGGCTTTGCCGTAGCAGTTCTTGGTCTTCGTTCTACTCGGTTTTTGCTTGCCTAATTTGCTCGCGACAGTCTAATCCGAGCGTAATTCCACCGTGTCATCTAAAATGGCTGCCGGAAATATCCAGCCAAATTGTTACGGAGAGAAATTCATGCGCGTGTTGCGGATTTCATTGTTGGCATTTCTAGTGTTCTCATTATGTTCCTCAGTTGCATTGGCGCAGGCCAACACCCAGCACGGAATCGACGTCGCTGATCTTGATCGCAAGGCGGACCCCTGCAACGACTTCTTCGAGTTCGCCAATGGCACGTGGCGGGCGAACAATCCGATTCCGGCATCGATGACCCGCTGGAGCAAGCGCTGGGCGGCGGGCGAGTCGTCCAAGGACAAACTCAAAGAAATTCTGGAAGCCGCGGCAGCCGACACGAGTGCGCCCAAGGGCAGCACCGAGCAAATCATCGGCGACTACTATGGCGCCTGCATGGATGAGTCGCGGGTGAATGCGCGCGGCATGGAGCCACTGAAGCCGTGGTTCGCGCGGATCGATGCCGCGAAGGATATTGCCGAACTGCAGCACGTAATGGCGGACATGCACGACATCCTGGTGACTGATCCGTTTGTGCTTGGCGGTCAGCAGGATCCGCACAAACCGGAGTGGGTGTTGGCCGACATTGGAGCCAGAGGCCTGGGACTGCCGGATCGCGACTATTACCTGAAGCCGGAGCCGCGCTTCCAGGAAGCGCGCGAAAAATATGTCGCACACATCACGGCCATGTTCAAGCTCGCCGGATGGGATGAGAAGACGGCAACCTCCGCGGCCAAGACCATTATGGCGATGGAGACGAAGCTCGCCGAAGCTGCGCTCGATAACGTGGCTTTGCGCGATCCGGCGGCGATCGACCACAACACCACCTTTGCGCAGTTACAGGTGATGGCCCCGCATATCGACTGGGTGGAATACTTCAAACAGAAGCAGATTCCACAAGACACCGACATTAACGTGGACCAGCTGAAGTTTATGCAGGAAGTTGACCGGCAGGTTCACGAGGTGCCGCTGGCGGACTGGCGGGTTTATCTGAAATGGCATCTGCTCAACTCGACCGCCAATTCTCTTTCCGCTCCCTTCGTGGAAGAGCACTTCGCCTTCTACGGAAAATATTTGAGCGGTGCGGCCGAGATGAAGCCGCGCTGGAAGCGCTGTGTAGAGTCGACTGACGAGTATCTGGGTGAGGCGCTCGGCCAAAAATATGTCGAGAAATATTTCCCGCCGGAGGCCAAAGCGCGCATGCAAGAGATGGTGCGCAATCTGCTGGCGGCCATGCGCGACGATATCTTAAGCCGGCCGTGGATGAGCGACGAAACCAAAGAAAGAGCCATGGCAAAAATTGCCACGTTCAACCCCAAGATCGGCTATCCAGATAAGTGGAAGGACTACAGCCACGTAGAGATCCGGCGCGATGCGTTTTTTGAGGATGTAATCGCGGGCAGAAAGTTTGTGGAAGAAGACAACCGGCTGACCATCGGCAAGCCGGTGGATCGCGGGCGCTGGGATATGACGCCGTCCACCTCCGATGCGTACTATAACCCGCTGCTCAACGAAATTGTTTTCCCCGCCGGGATCCTGCAGCCTCCGGCCTTTGATATGAAGGCGGTGGATGCGGTGAATTATGGCGCGATCGGAGTCGTGATCGGCCACGAGATTTCGCACGGCTTCGACGATGAGGGCGCGCAATTCGATTATCTCGGCCGGTTGCGTAACTGGTGGACCGACGCCGACCTGAAGCAGTTCCAGGCGCGCGCGGCTTGCGTGGCCAATCAGTTCGACAACTACTTCATAGAGCCCGGCATTCATCACAACGGCAAACTGGTACTCGGTGAAAGCATCGGCGACCTGGGCGGCGCAAAGGTCGCTTTTCTGGCGTATGAGAAGTCGCTGCAGAACAAGCCGCGTCCCGCGGATATTGATGGCTTCACGCCGGAGCAGCAGTTTTTTATCGGCTGGGGACAGTTTCGCGGCGATGAAATTCGTCCAGAGACGCAGCGCTTGATGATTCAAACTGATCCCCATCCCATCGCAAAATATCGCGTGATCGGCCCGCTTTCGAATTTGCCGGAGTTTCAAAAAGCATGGAGTTGCAAGGCCAATGCCGCGATGGTACGGCCGGAGGGAACGCGGTGTGATGTCTGGTAAAGCCGACTGGCTCCAACTACGACCTTTGGTGTGGGCAAAGCCGCTACTAGGCTGGGATTTCACGGGGTATCCTTAGTTAGGAAATAATCGTGCGCGAGTGTGTGCGCCAATATGAGTATCACCCCGACTCGGGAAAAAACTTTCATCGTTGGACTGGCAGGGCCGTCCGGAAGCGGTAAGTCAACCATAGCCAGGCACGTTGCTTCGCGTCTCAATGGACACTCCATTTCCATGGAGGTCTATTCCCGTGAGATGAACCATCTTCCCCTCGAGGAGCGGGCGAAGCAGAACTATGACGCGCCGAATGCCATCGATGTGCATCTGCTGGAAAGTCATATCCGCGATTACGCAGCAGGCCGCTCCATCGAGGCTCCCATCTACGACTTTGCGCAGCACCTGCGCGTGAGCCGGCGCGAACCCATTCCTGCCAAGCCGTTGCTGATCGTGGAAGGCATTCTGGCTTTGCATTTTGCGCAACTGCGCCCGCACTTCGATCTGTCGATCTACCTGGATGCTCCCGAAGAGATATGTTTTCATCGCCGGAAGGTGAGAGACATTACCGAACGCCAGCGCGCCCTCGACTTTATCCTGTGGCAATACAAGAACACCGTCTTACCCGCGACGCGCCAGTACGTATTGCCCAGCAAGAGCTACGCCAATCTCGTGCTCGATAGCAAAGCCGATCTCGCAACCGTAGAGAAAAATCTTTACGACGCCATTGTCGGGAAACGCGGAACCGCAGCGTAGCCGGTGGTTTACGATAACTTTCTTTTCTCACTCTCTCTTCTGACTCTCTCCCGAATTTTCCAATTAAGAATTTGCCAATCGGGCTGCGTAAGTTGCACCATGTTGAGGAGCGGTTTTGCGGAGGAGACGGAATGCCCGACTGGAAAAATCATGGATTGCGCATCATTCGTAGCGGGGAACTGGACGGCAACACACCTCAGACGCCTGGTATGACGCGTGCCGAGGCCATCTCGCACGCTCGAGTTGGCGCGCAAAAACTTTGGGCGGGAACCGTGGTGGTGCATCCCAATGCGAAAACCGGCCCGCATCATCACGGAGAATTGGAAACCGTGATTTACGTGGTGCGCGGGCGTGCGCGCTTTCGCTGGGGAGATCATTTGGAATTCATTGACGAAGCGGGTCCGGGCGATTTCGTTTACGTTCCTCCCTACGTTCCTCACCAGGAACTGAACGCGCGCAAAGATGAACCGGTGGAGGCAGTGGTCGTTCGCAGCGGTCAGGAGCCGGTCGTGGTCAATCTGGACATCCCAAGTCCTGAAGATATGCCGGACAAGCCGGAAGCCGACCCATTTCACTCCGCACCCGGAAAGCGCTGAGCAGGCGGGTTTTGGGTTCTCATCTTCTATGTTTACATGGTCTTGGCATGCCGCCTTTGCATGCAGCCCCGGGCCGCTGTCCGTAATTATTACTTCTGTACCGCCTCTTGCGGGCCATTTCCCTCGACATCCCTACCAGCTACCATCAAGATGCCCCAATTTATCGGGTGCGTACGTATTTGGAAAAAGAAGTGGAGTAGTTATTTATGGAGTATGTAGCGTTTGTAACGAACTTTGTAATGAGTCCGCAGACCAGCAGGCCCATCATCCTTAAAGCCGACCCGCGCCCTGCATTTCCCGTGAGGCCGGTCACAGTTTCTGAAGGCGGCTCAACGGTACTGTTCGTCCTGGCAGCCCTCACCGCAATGGGATGGGCAGCAACCAGGCGATACCGATTACGAACCAGATAAGAACATCCCGTCGAAGCGGCTGGTGGGCACATTCTCACGAGAATGTGCCCACCGCTTCGCATTCTGCACCCACCCTTAAACGATCAGAATCACTGCAACTAAATCTTCGGTAGCGGGTTTGTATTTCCAGAGACGGGTGTTTTCTGTCTGAAATCGAATTGGGCGGTACCGTACAGGGGTCGTAAGTTTGCCTGCCCAAGGAGGCAGACTACCGTGAGTGCAACGAACCGATTTGGAGAAGAGGAATTTGCCTGCCCGATGTGCGGCAAGTCAATCGACTTGGATCAAGACGATACTGCCGATGAAGGGGGCAAAGTTATGCACGCCGAGTGCTACTTCAAGCGTGTAGGCGGACAGCATCATCCTCCACCCGAGAATCACCACCCCGAATAAGTGGACGCTTTTACTGCGACAGCAGAATCGGTTTCACGCCGATCTGTACGCTGCCACCGCTTAATACACTGCCGCCATTCACATTGGCAAGGGTAAAGAACTGGGTGTAGGCACCAGTGTAGTTGTAGGTTGAAGTTGTGCAATTACCAGCCGAGCAGGTTTGCGAAGAGTCCCAGACCGCGAGCGCCTGCGCACCATTGGATTTCGTGATGCTACATGTCCATACTCCCGTCAGCGGCCTCAGGGGTCCGGAGCAGGGCTGCGTTACCATGCTTCCCAATAGCCATGTTTCCACTTGCTGGTAGGCAGCTCCGGTTTCGCACAGATAGCCGCCACTATCCGGAGTTCCTGCCTCCAGGCAATCGGTAAGAGTATTGCTCCACAGCGCTTCTTGCTCGGTGATGTCCCAATCGAAGTAGTAGGTTCGCGCGATTCCCTGTCCGGCCTGGATCAGAAGATGCTTGGCAATGAATGCAGAGTTGAGATCCGGGTCTCCCAAACCCGAAGGGCCGTAGCTGAATTCCGTATCCCACAGCGGCTTCGCAAGGTCTGTGCTGGATAAAACTGCTCGCAGGTTATTCACATTCACGACTTCATTCTCAGCTTCCGCGACCGGCAGCGCAGGCGTCACGACATAGCCGTGGAAGTTGATGATGTCGGCCGCCTGGCTGCCCGTGGAGCCGTTGAGCGACGTTGCCAGATAAGCGGCCGCTTTGGCGGCGGCGCTGGCGTAAGTCAAATTGGCAAACGAGGGACTAAGAAACTTGGCGTTGGGATTCAGCGCCAGAATCGTAGCTCGCGCGTCCTGTGCCATGCGTAACAGTTGCGCGTTCGTGCCTGTCCACTCGATGGTTATGTTCACTTCGTTCCATATCTCGTAATACTTAATCTGGGTGCCCACCTCATTCACCAGCGCGGTCAGGAAAGCGATCAGGCTGGCGTCGGTGCCGCTGCCATCGGGATTGACATCCACTGGCGGATCGCAGCCTCCCGGGCCGGTGTTGGGTGTAGTGGCGCAGGTGGCGTCGGTGGGCTTGGAAGAGTGGAATGAGGGCGTGTTGTAGATCGAATAAACCACGTCCACGCCGGCCGCCTGGGCCGCCGCAAGGCGCGCATTGAGGCGGGTGAAGTCATAGGTTCCTGCGGAAGTTTCAAGCTCGCTCCACAGTATGCTGCTGTCGAGAGTGCGGTAACTGCCGAACGGAATCGTGGGGTAGGGAAACACGCCATTCTCAAAGCGGTTGACGTGCATGCCGAAAAACGTCCCTTGAATCCCTTGGCCCGACGGTGGTATTGAGGTCGGTGGTGTTGGAGATTGCGGTGTCTGGACAGTGACTCCGAGCGGAAGGCTGGCGACTTGTTGTGACGACGAGGAATCCGCAACCTGAATCGTGAAATTGAACTGCCCAGTTTGGGTGGTGGTTCCGGAGATGACCCCGCTTGAGTCATTGAGTTGAATTTCTGCCGGCAAGGTCCCAGAAATGATGCTCCACGAATACGGCGGCGTGCCGCCTGCGGCTGATAGCGTTTGCGAGTAGGCTGCTTCCGCTGTCGCGTTTGTCAGGTTTTCCGTCGTAATCACCAGAGGGCTTACCGTGCTCACCTCCGTAGGCACGACTGTGATATTCGTGATCGCGTGAACAGCGGGGTAAGAGACGCAGGTGGCAGTTACGGTCACCGCCTGTGCAGATGTCACCGAGGGGGCGGTAAATAGGCCTGACTGAGTGACCGCACCCTGGCTGGCTGACCAGGTCACGGCAGTATTGCTGGTGTTGGTGACAACGGCGGTGAATTGCTGTTGGCCGCTGGAAGGGACGGACGCGGTTCCGGGTGATACGGAAACCGTCGGATTTGCCGAGTTGGGGGAACTGGGAGGCGTAGACGTGATCCTCTTGGCGGGGGTGCTGGTTGACACTCCGCATGCCCAGAGGGAAACGCAAAGCAGGACCAGCGATGCGATTCTGATGTGAACAACAGTTTTGCAAAAAGAGTGGACGGCTGACTTACTGAGACAGGGATTGGGGGACATCCAGACCTCAACTGCGTAACGTTGTTGATGTTGAAGTCACTCTAGCTAGGAAAATTCTGCTGGGCCATGTCACCTCGGTACGTAGTTGCGGCTGAACTGGAAGAGTGGATTGTGAATTCTCTCTAATCTTTCGGAACAAAACTTCAGGCGCTCGAGCGCAAATAAAAAAGGCGCCGGTGGGTGCCGGCGCCAGAGAATCGCGGAATGCGATCGAGTGAGAGTTCCACTCGCTGGAAATTTATTGGCTTAGATCAAGATTCGCTATTACAGGCAAATCAGTCCAGACAGTTAACGATGCCGTGCAACTAGGGCGTGACTGCGAATACGACACCGCAATTGCAATTAGGATCTCCTCCGGCGAAGGTCGTTCCGTAGAGATTTCCCAGCGTATCTACGATAACTCCAGCAAACGGACTCGCCCCGGAGGTTCCATTGAATACGAATATCCTGCTGAAGCTGAAACCGCCCCCGGTCTTCGGAGACAATTTGAAAATCGTCCCACAACCATTGCCATTGTTGCAGGTAGCGAGGCCGCCTGTGTCGGTAGCCCCGTAGAGGTTTCCGTTGGTGTCCAGCGTTAATCCACCTGACGGCTGGCTACCTTTGGCCCCGTCGAGGCCGTTGAATGTGAATACGACGCTAAACTTCCAACTCCCCGATTCCGAGTTGAGTTCGTAGATGACACCGCAACCGCTTTCCGGGCAGGCGAAGGAGCCGCCGTCGAAGGTTTCACCGAAAAGGTTGCCAGCGCCGTCAAATGTAACCCCGCTGCTCGGAGCTCCACCGTCGAGACCGTCTGTAAAGCTGTAAAGGATAGTCTTCTGCCAGTTTCCATTTGTGGATGGACTTAACTCGAACACAGTGCCACAGCCTCCGCAGGGAGAATTCGTAACACCGCCGCTGGTCGTGGTGCCAAAGAGATTGCCTGCGCCGTCAACAGCCAGAGCGCTGGGAAATCCACCATCCGTCCCACCCAGGAAGGTATAGAGAATGCTTTCCGTCCAACCGCCGCCGGAGTTTGGCGCGAGTTTGAATATCGTACCGTTGCACTCCTCGATGCACCCGCCGCCGGCGGAGCCGTAAAGATTTCCAAGCTTGTCCAAGACAACTCCTGAACCTGGCTCTTGCGCGTCAGTGCTGCCCAGGAATCGATGGAGGACAGTTTCGGTCCAGCCTCCGTTTTGATTTGGGGAGAGCTTAAATACGGTGCCGCAGCCTTCTCCGTTGCACACTTCATCATTCCCGCCAGTAACAGTTGTGCCGTAGAGATTTCCGGCAGCGTCGAATATCAGAGCGCCCTCGGGACCTGCGCCGTCGGCGCCACCTTTGAATCTGTAGATCACGGTCTCTTTCCAACCGCCGTCCTCACCGGGGCTCATTTTGAAAACAGTTCCACAGAACGGCGCGCTGAAACCACAAGAGCTGCGGCCGCCTCCTGTGGTTGTACCGTAAAAATTGCCGGCACCGTCGGAAACCAAACCCCCATCGGGTTCGGAGCCATCGGGCACGCCCTGGAACTTGTGTTCCTTCAGCGATGTGACGGCCCACGAACCGGGCACAACCGTCAGGGCTATTGTTGTAGCGATCAGTGCTCTGCTAAGCAATGCTCTGCTAATCAGTGCTCTGCCAAACGATGCGGCCAAAGTTTTTCTTCTCATGATTCACCGTGACCAACAGAATTGCGTGCTTCCGATTCGCGGAGAAGAGTACGTCAGAGAGCGGGAAGTACGTGTCTGCGAATTGTAAAAACTTTGTCAAACCTGATATGAGCCAGAGTGGTGAAGCAGGGCTTCGGGCATTTATTACGCAAGAAAAAAGGCGCCGGTGGGTGCCGGCGCCGAGAGGCCTCGCGAGATGCGGTCAAGCGAGGGTTTCTACCTACCAAAAACTTATTTGCTTTCCGCGATGGGGCTTGCGCCCAGGTCGCGGCGTCCATTCACGGCGGTGCGCGCTGCGCGGACGGCGGGCATGTTAGCGGCGGCGGCTCCGTAGCGCTCGAGTAGAACCGGCGCCATGGCGTTTTCAGCTTCCTTGACGAAGATCATCTGATTCTCGGAAGCCATATCAACGCGGACGAAGTCGCCGAGTTTTACCTGTGCTGTCGCAACCAGATTCGCCAGCGGGAAAACCAGGTGGCGTTCGATCGCGCGCTTGAGGTGGCGTGCGCCGTAACGCGGGTCAGTGCCTTCCTTCAGCAAAAATTCCTTCACGCCTGCGGTGCAATTGAATACGAACTGGTTGGTGCCGGCAGCCATGAGCACGCGCTGCTGCACCATGCCGAGTTCGATCTCCAGAATCTGCGCCAGATGCTCGTCGCGCAGAGTCTTGAAGACCACGGTCTTATCGATGCGGTTCATGAACTCGGGAGTGAACTTGCGGCGCGCCGCTTCCACCGCGGTGCGCTGAATTTTGTCGTCGAAGTTGTTGTCGACTTCCACGACCTTGGGCGCAAAACCCAGGCCGCCTTCGACCAGGTTGGTCATCTCGCTGGCGCCCAAGTTCGAGGTCAGGATGATGATGCACTGCGAAAGGTCGACGCGACGATTGTCGCCGAGCGTGAGCGTAGCTTTGTCGAGAATACCGAGCAGCAGTTGCCACAGCGAATCGCTTGCCTTCTCGATTTCGTCAAACAGCAGAATCGAGAGCTTCAGCTTCTCGGTGAACCACTGGTTGAGCGCTTCCTGTGTGAGCAGGGGATGAGTCTCGCGATGGCCGAGGTATCCCGGAGGCGAACCGATCAGCTTCGCGATCTCGTGGGAGTGCTGAAACTCGGCGCAATCGATCTTGATGCAAGCGTGCGCATCGCCGAAGAGTGCCTCGGCCATGGCTTCCACCACGCGAGTTTTGCCCGAGCCGGTCGGCCCCAGGAAAAGCAGGTTGCCCACGGGACGCCCCGGAGCATTGAGGCCGGCCAGGAACATCTGGTAAATCTCGGCGACCTTCTCCACAGCCTGGTCCTGCCCCACGATGCGGCGGCGTAGAGCGGCTTCAAATTCTCCAGCGTCGGCGCTGCGGCGGTTCGGATCGAGCACGGTAGCGAGGTTCGTTCTCATAAGGTAATTTGGCTTTCCTGTCTCAGGCCGTGTCTCCGGCCTTTCCTGCTTTTACCCGAACTCGCCAAGGACTCGATTCGCTCCTCTGTTTCGAAGTGACAAAATTTGTCACTTAAAACCAGTTGCTAGCCAGATCCCGTTGGCGCTCCCGGGTGCCTTGGAATAAGCAAGCGTCTGGCCACGTATGGCAGAGGACTTGAGAACGCAAAAACCCTGTATCTGGCTGGACTTAGACTATTGCCGACAATATTAAAACAGGTGCCGGTGGAAAGTTAAGAGAAAGGAAGAGAAATAGTTTGCGCAAGGAAAAAACAATACCTGGTAGCCAGTACCTGGTACCGAGTTTCAACATCCGCGCAAGCGAGCTGTGGAATTTCCTCTGTGCTCCCCTGTGACCTCTGTGTTTAAGCTCTTGACTCAAGTGGGAACAGGAATGCGCTGGATGGTGGGGCCAAGTGCAGAAAATTTCGCATAAACGAGGGGGAGATGACCGGGAGTAACTAGATCGATAGCGGGGTGCGAGATAGCATCCAGAGTGGTAGGCCCTGGAGGAACTTTGCGCCGCTCGTCTGTTCTTGCCATTACTGCAATCTCGTGTGTTCTGTTCGCCGTGGCCGCGATGCGGCTGAGTCCGCAATTCTCATCCGCTCTTGCGGCGCAGCCGCAGAGCGTGCAATCGGCGCCGGTTGTGGCTTCTTCTGTGCCGCAGAGCGCGCAGCTAACGCCGGTCAGCGATATGGTTTCTACCAGCGTGAAGCCGACGGATATTCCTTGCTCGCAGCCGTTGCCGCAATCTGGCGCTTTAGGTGCCGAGATTTATACGGCGAAGCGCGGCGAAAGCATTCCCGCGGTTGCCCACAGATATTTGCAGAAGACCGGCTACCTCACATCTTCGGAGTTGGCCGAAGCCATTCGCAGTGCAAACAAACTTGGCTCCAGCAATATTTTGAAAAGTGGCGAGCAGATTACAATCCCCGGAATTCTTCCCACGCCGATCGTTGAGAAAACTGTTTCTGTTCCCAAAGATTTTGAAGTGCGCGCCATCTACCTTACCGGCGTGATGGCTGCGAGCGACCACGGAATGCGCATCGTCCGCCACTGGCGCGAAGTGGGCGGCAACGCTGTGGTCTTCGATATCAAAGATTCCGATGGCAGCGTGAATATTCCCTTCGAGCATCCGCTGCTGGGCAAGCATCAGGTTTATATTCACGACCTGCCGAAATACGTGCATTTTCTGCATTCTGAAAATATGCATGCTATTGCCCGCGTCGCCATCTTCCGCGACGAACGCATGGTGGTCGAGCATCCCGAGCTGGCCGTGCAGTCGAAAAAAAATAAACAGCCCTGGCGCGAGAACGGCAAGCTGGTATGGACCGATTCTTCGAATGCCAAAATTCAGGATTACAACATCGCTCTGGCCAAGTTTGTGGCGCAGTCCGGAGCGGATGAAATTCAGTTTGACTACGTACGCTTTCCAGCGGAAGGCGATCAGAAAGACGCGAGCTTCGTCTACCAGACTGAGCCTAATAAAGAAAAATGGCAGCGCTCCGACGTTATTACTGATTTCCTGAAGAAGGCTTACGCCGAGCTGCATCCCACGGGCGTGCTGCTCTCACTCGACGTGTTTGGCGTGATGGCCTGGCAGCGCTCGGTCGATCTTTCGCATACCGGACAGGACATCGTCGGCATGGCGAAATACTGCGACGTGCTCTCGCCCATGATTTATCCCTCGCACTTTTTCGGCATGGATAATATTGAGCATCCCGGCGATGCGCCCGAGCACTTCATCGGGGAATCGATGCAGCGCTTTGAGCTGATTACGAAAGGCAGTGGAGTGGTTATCCGGCCCTGGCTGCAAGCCTTTCGCTGGCGCACCAAGACTTATTCTCCTGAGTACATTAAGGTGCAGGTCGCGACCGCCAAGGAAAAAGGTGGAATCGGATTCTTGTTCTGGAACGCCGCTAACGATTACAGCAAGCCCTACGAAGCTATGCCGGAGATGCGCGCAGCGAAAGATAAATTCTTTCGCGGAGATGAGCTGCCGGGTGTGACTGTGAAGGCGAGCCTGATGCCAGTTACGACCCAGGCAGGCCACTGAGCTGCATTGACTTGATTGCCGGGAAAACCGCTATCGTCTTTGGGTGCGGCTCGAACCTTTCCTTGACTCTCGACAGCAAAAGTGAAATCATTATCCCCATTCAGCGGACCGCATTTTGCCCGCGGACCTGATGTTTTTCTCGCCTTTCTTGCGCATTTATCATCCTTCATAGGGTTGCGCCTTCTGCGCATTCGAACTCTTAACTAGAGAGAGGCCAATTATGACGCCGGTGGCAGCGGCCAAAAAACTCAGCAAGTTCGATCCCAAGACATTCCTTTCGACCATCAACGGCGGTAGGAAGATCGTGGCTTTTCTCAAGAAACAGACGATCTTTGCTCAGGGTGATTCGTCCGATGCTGTTTTTTATATAAAGGAAGGAAAGGTAAGACTCACGGTTGTGTCCAAGACCGGGAAGGAAGCCACAATTGGCGTCCTAAACAAGGGCGCTTTCTTCGGAGAAGGTTGCCTTACAGGGCAGCCTCTCCGCCTGTGCTCCGTGACCGCCATGACCGATTGCTCCGTGATGCGCATCGATAAGAAGTCGATGGTGGACGTGCTTCACCGGGAACATGCGTTTTCCGATATGTTTGTGGCGTATTTGCTAACCCGGAATATCCGATACGAAGAGGATTTGGTTGACCAGCTTTTCAATTCCAGTGAAAAACGGCTGGCGCGGATATTGCTATTGCTGGCTCATTTTGGCAAGGACGGAAAACCCGAGACTGTAATCCCCAAGATCAGTCAGGAGTCTTTAGCGGAGATGGTAGGTACAACTCGCTCGCGGGTTAGCTTTTTCATGAACAGGTTCAGAAAATTGGGGCTCATCGATTATCACGCCGGCGACGCATTGCAGGTTCACAGTTCACTTCTCAACGTCGTGCTTCACGACTAGATATTCATTCCGCAAAATGTAACTCTCCTCTCGTGCGGAACTAGCCACTCTTGGCTTCGCCATTTCCTTGATGACTTCGGCGAGTGTCGCTTTGGCCGATTGCTTCTTGGTTCTTTTCTTGCGCACGAGCCCACGATATCACCGGTGCGAACCAATTACCGCTCAATTTGGAGCAGGCACATCCGCGTCTGGCGTGGTATAGTCCCAGCGAGGCGGTTACCACCTTCTCCTCTTTCAGGTCTTCTGACCTAAGCCAGTCCATCTGAAGTTCTCCTCACCTTAGGTTTTTCAGCGAGAGAGTGGTGTGCCCATGATTTTTCAAGCGATCCTGCGCGAAGTCGATCAACTCCATGCTGTCAGTAAGCGTCTCGAGGGACTGGCAGAGCAAAATCCGGTCGTATCAGAACCACTCTTAACCATCGCGGGAAGCGTTCGTACCACAGCCACTTTGTTGGAGGTGCTGGTTGCCACTAGAGGTCCCAAGCCGATTTGATTTACGACGCAGCCCCGGCGTCTTTCGGAAAGTGATCAATTTTGAACAGACAGGCGTTTCTGTGCTTGGGTAGATTCTGTGATCATGGCGGCAGTCTAAGCAGAAAGCTGCTTCCATTCGCATGCGTCACCACGTTGTGGCGGGATGAGTCGTGTCCTGCGTGTTAGGCACGTCGGGCAACGGCAAGCCAAAAACTCAAGTGTAACTATCCATGAGGAGGCGTGGCCATGGAATCCCCCACTCTGTTGTGCATCGACGACCTTCCGCAAGCCCTTGCGCTTCGCAAAGCGACTCTGGAATCTCACGGTTATTCGGTCAAGATCGCCTCGAGCAGCTACGCGGCGATGAAGCTGTTAGAGGAAGGGTCGGTAACCGCGGTCTTACTGGAGTACAAACTGGAGGGCATGGACGCGGAAGCCGTAGCCTGCCACATCAAGCAACGGTTTCCCACTCTACCGATCATCCTGCTTTCCGCGTACTCCGAGTTGCCGGAGCGAATCTTGTGGTTGGTGGATGAATACGTGATGAAGAGCGAACTGCCGGAGCGGTTGGTCCCGATCATCGAACGAGCGTATAAAGCTCACACCGCATTTCCACAAACGGGAGCTGCCTAAGCAGCGCCACATGGGTTGTGGCGCTCCGCGGGCTAGAGGGTGGGGAACAGTAGCTCTTCCAAGGCCATTCGGCGTACTTGCCAGAAGTCGCGCGACTCGCCGTTTACGTTTAGCTTGCAGGCACCTGCGTCGTCGAAGGTGAGAGTCACGTCAAACATGGGACTGCCGATGCCGTCCCGCACTAAGATTGCGTGCTCGGCCAGGGTGAATACTACCGACCTTTGAACGTCTTTGGCTTTCAGGTCTTTGGCTTTCAAAACAACGGCAAAGCCGCCATCGCTTTCGGCGACGGAAAATTCGTACGGGGAATTGGCGGGGCGCAGGCCGTTGCGAGTTTTGACGTCCTCTTCGACTTGTAATCGGAGCGTCTTGAAAACGTTTGCCAGAGAACAGGAGGAACGCGCGGTTACCCAGTCGAACTTCGGCGAATCCTTCGACGCATGGTTTGCGGTTGTTTCGCTCATGTTCCTCCGAATTCCCCTGGTTGGATCCTGAACCGGCGTAGATAAAATCTTGGCTCCATTCAGAGAAACAGTAAAAATCTGAACTTCATGGCCTCATATCCTCCGCCGATTCTCTGACACTGTTCGTCTTTGATGGTCCGGCCCGGGATTATTCCCAGACGGCGATCCAATCCTGACAGCTCCAAGCCTTCGTCCCTTATAAAGGGCAAGTGGCGCATTTGAGATGCTTTTATCCGCGGATTGGTATAGCTGTTTGGAGGCGCTCGGCAGGAACAATTTTTCTCGGCGGCTCGGTGTCTCTGCGGGGAGGTTCTCGGCATCAGAATGCCATGCTGATCGAAATGCCGATCGAAGGGTGGCTGATCCGTTACCATCTTCGAGCGCCTGCAGAGCCTTCTCCGCCGCCCATCAAAGAACCGCCGAACCCTCCGGAGAATCCGGATGCGCCGGTGCGCGAGCCTGACCCCGAGGAACCGGAGCAGATCTGATGTCGGGGCACGGTTCGGGTGGCGCCGATTAGATCCTCATTGTCTCTTGCTTATCGTCTCTTGCTCATCGGCCTGGAGCGAAGGCTAGCTCGGGCAGACCGGCCATCTGGGAGGTAGAAGAAGCATTTTCAAAAGAGAGCCTGGTCTGTTGGACGATCTCTCGACCGTCATCCCGTAGGATCCTCCATCGGCCATCGATTTTTTCCACGAAGTTGATGGTGCCGGTGCTGGGACCACCCTTGACCGGTACCTGGTCCTTGTCGCCGCCCTCGATGATGATGGTAGCCGCCAGAAGATTCCGGACATGGGTCACCGCCAAGACGTACCCAGACGAGGAATCCGCGAGGCGAAGCAACGCGTTCAGGCGGTGGGAGTACCGACCGTAGAATTGATAGAAGGACTCGCCGCTCGGTGCTGGGAGATCCGGGTGCTGGTTAAGGAGAGCGAGGAAAGGCAGTATTTCTTTAATTCTCTGCCCTCCAAATGCGCCCAGGTTCCACGGGCGCAGTTCGTTCGTTGCTATCACGGGCGCCTTGACACGGTGGCGCACGACTTCGGCAGTTTGACGCGCCCGGCGCAGGTCCGAGCAGTAAATCACGTCGATGGGATACTTGCGGAGGGTTTCAGCCGTCTGCGCGACTTCCTCCATTCCCTTACTGTCCAGAGGCACATCCAGCCAGGAGCGAAGTCTCTCGTCGTCCCCGGGACCGTTGAGTGGAGTGTGACCATGCCTAACCAAAATCAGCTTTCCCATATTCGTTTTCTCTCCTAGGACTCCGTAAATTGCGATCGACCGCCACTCCTGTGTGGATCAAAGACAAATTGGCTATTTACGACCGTTAGTCGGCATCTGCTAATGGGAAAACGGTGCGAATGAGCGGGAATTCCACGCCGGTCCGGAGGGTTTTGCAACAAGTCTATTAAATAAATAGACATGCTATACACCGTAGCAAAACACGAGCCAGATTGCCAGCATTTATTACAGGAATGTTAATTTGGCGATCTTCGTGCCGCAGGTTGCCGCAGGCGGTCCCTCACTCACGGAACGCGAGTGCAGCAATTTGCACATCGCGGGAAGCGGCGTATGGCGCTGGGTTGAAGCTATTTAATGGCGTTTTGAGGAATGAGTATTAATATATACTATTTCGATAGAGGTACATGTAATAATAGAAAATATTACATAATGATTAGGATTGCGTGAAATTTTGATGAAAATTTAGTTCGCTACACTAGGCCCCTGTGGGTGAAAAGGAGTTCTCCAATGATCCAGGAGCTATATCTGGTTAGAGGAATCAAGCGTGCCTTGGGATTGCACATGCCGGGGCGTATGCTCGATGTTTTTCCCGATGACACGTTTCTCGTTTCCTACCCGAAATCGGGGAACACGTGGATACGATTCCTGATTGCGAATCTGCAGTATCCGGAGAAACATCCAGACTTCACCAATATCAATCAGTTGGTCCCGGACTATGAAGCGCACTCTAAGCGGAGTCTCAATCGGCTCCCCCGGCCCCGCACCCTCAAGAGCCATCAATATTTCGATCCTCGCTACTACAAGGTGCTTTACATCGTGCGGGATCCCAGAGATGTGGTGCTTGCCGAATACCACTTCGGGATCAAGCAGCGCTTGCATGGGGAAGATTACCCGCTAGCGCACTATGTCTCACGCTTCCTCGCCAATGACACTGGCCATACCTACGGGAGTTGGTTCGATCACGTGGCGAGTTGGTACTACACCCGGCGTGACGATCCGGGTTTCCTGCTGGTTCGATACGAGTCGCTGCACACTCAACCGCTGATCGAGATGACAAGAATTGCGAAATTCCTGGGTGCTTCGAGCGATCCGGCCAAGCTAACCTTTGCTATTGAACAAAGCACCGGGGCACGCATGCGGGAGTTAGAAAAAAAGCAAATGCACGTTTTTTCCTCCACCAAGGGTACTCGACCGGACTTGCCCTATATCCGAGTAGCGAAGGCCGGAGGCTGGCGCACAAATTTGCCGAAAGACAGTGCGGCCAGAATCGAGTCGGCTTGGGGCAGCTTGATGGAAGAGATGGGATACGAATTGAGTGTGCCGGTTCAGGCCGAAGCGGCGGCGGATTAATGCATCGTCACTTGGCGCCGGCTACCTCGGCGTCTCTACGCGAGCGATCCTATGAGTGCTCCGTCCTCTATTTTTTCGACCTGCGCGGTGAGCCAGCGGTTGGGAGTGTGGCGTCCCTTCAGATAGAGCTTCTGATAGTTATCGCTGAGGGCTTCGGTGAATTCTCCATCCGGCCCGCTATGAGCCGCGCTGAGGGTGATCGCTTCAATCGGGCGGCCGATGAAGGATTGCACGAAGGCGAATTTTTTTTCGGCGGCCAGGTCGCGCAGGATGCGGTTACGTTCGCGGGCGACGTGTATCGGAACTTGATTTGGCATAGCGGCCGCCGGAGTGCCGGGGCGCGCGGAGTAGGTGAAGACGTGCAGATAGGTGAAGGGCAGGTCTGCGATGAGGCGGCGCGTGGCTTCGAATTCGGCGTCGGTTTCGCCGGGGAATCCGGCCATGACATCGGCGCCGATGGCGGCGGTGGGCATGGCGGTGCGGATCTTTTCAATCTTCTCGCGATAGTGCCAGGGACGATATTTGCGATGCATGCGGCGCAGCACGGCGTCACTGCCGGATTGCAGCGGCACGTGCGCGTGTTTGGCGATGCGGGGAGATGAGGCGACGAGGGCGATGAGATCGTCGGTCCAATCCATGGGCTCGACGCTGGAGATACGGAGTTTTTCTAGTTGCGTCTCTGAGAGGATGGCGCGGATGAGAGATTCTAGTCGTTGGTCGTTGGTCGTTAGTCGTTGGCCATCCAGAGCGCGATTTTCGCTGCGAGCTGATAGTTGAGAGCTGACAGCGAGATCGCGTCCCCAGCGGCCGAGATTGATGCCGCTGATTACTACTTCGCGGTAGCCTGCGGCTACCAGTGCGTTTACTTCGCGAATGATTCGGGGCAATGGTAACGAACGGCTGTGGCCGCGGACGCTGGGGATTACGCAGAAGGAACAGCGGTTATCGCAGCCATCCTGAACTTTGAGGTTGGGGCGAGTGCGGGAATTGCCTGTGGGCTCGCTGGCCTCAAAAACCGGGGCGGCCAGGAGTTCGGTGTGGGCGAAGATGTCGGAGACGAATAGGCGGGCTTCGGGCTTCAAGCTTCGGGCTTCGGCAGTGAGACTGGTGAGGGGAACGAATGCGGTTCCCTTCGCGGCTGAAGCCGCGACTAAATTGATGGAATCTATCGCAGCGCTGGAAGCGCTGCGCCACCCCAAATCCGAAATGATCGGCAATGCGATTTCTGCGAGTTGATGTTTGTGGGAGTTGCCGATGACTGCGCTGACGCCCGGTAGTGCGGCGATTTCTTTGGGAGCACGCTGGGCATAGCATCCGGTGACGATGATTTTTGCCAGGGGGTTTTGGCGCTGCACGCGGCGGATAGCGGCGCGGGCATCCTGGTCGGCGGAATTGGTGACGGTACAGGTGTTCAGGATGACGAGATTGGCCTGCGCGGCGGAGGCTTGTGTGAGGCCGCGCGTCTCGAACTGACGTTCGAGGGCGGCGCCATCGGCTTGCGTGGCGCGGCAGCCGAAGTTTTCGACGTGGAAGGTGGGCACGGAGTTAATGGTAGCGCAAGTACGGAGACCGGTCGAGGTTGTTCGGGCCGTGAGCGGAATCGTGCGGCTTTGGCGGGTGCGCGGTCAACAGCGGCCGGGCTTGCGACCGGCGGACAGCCGAGGGCGGCTGTCCCCACATTGAAATATCCCGCTACAGACTGGCCAGCGAAGTGATCAGGCGGTGGCTTGGGTCTTCTTCTGGGTGAAGCATTCCCGGCAGAAGATAGGGCGGCCCTGAGTGGGGCGGAAGGGGACAGTGGTTTCCTTGCCACACTGGGAACACGTAGCTCGTGTTTCCACGCGAGCGTAATGGTGGGATTCGCGCGGGCTCGGGTTGGAAAGAACGGAAACGCGTTTGGACTTACAGGCTTTACAGCGCTTGGGTTGGTTCTTAAACTGTTTGTCGTAGAAAAACAGCTGTTCCCCGGCAGTAAAAACGAATTCAGTGCCGCAATCGATGCAGGTCAGTACCTTATCCTGAAATTCCATTGAGGATGGCTCCCTTGTGCCCGTGGTGCGCTCACCACTCGCGGGGAAGGCGGTGGCACAGAGCAAACACAGGTGATGTACATCCCCCTCAAATTGCCCCTGGACTCGGCCCGCCACGCACCAGAACGGCGCGTGGATACAACAATCCGGCTCAACTTCTCGATTGGATGATGCGTAAATGAATGATCCCTAAATGCAACTCTATATGGTGGGGGCCAACAGAGCAGGGCCGCCCCGGAAGGGGACGACCCTTTACTGCTTCAGTCCTGCTCCTTACAGTCTTTTCAGTCTTTTTGATTAAACCTTTGCTGGTTCAATCCTGCTCCTTGCGAACCTTTTTACGGGCGCGCTTGCGCGCGAGTGCGGCCTTGACGCGTTTCTTCTCACCGGGCTTCAGGTAAAAGGAGTGGCGCTTGACCTCTTTAATGATGTCTTCCTGCTGCACCTTGCGCTTGAAACGGCGCAAAGCATTCTCGAGGGATTCACCCTCTTGCAGTCGAATTTCCGCCAATCTGAACACACCCCCAAACCAGTCCGGATGGACGGTTACTACGTTACTAGGACCGGATAGTTATTGCAAGGAATCGAGGGGAAGTCAAGTAGGGATGGTGGGAAAATTGCCAGGGCCGCTGATTCTAAAGGAGTTGCGGTAAGCTGGCAATCCTAATTTTCAGTTTTGATTGCAAGGAGAATAAGGGACTTGTGAAAGCGATGAGATTGGGAGGGAACTGCACGTTGACAAAACTTTGCATAGCATCACCTAAAGCCCAGGGCCTCTCTGCCCGATGGAATTAAAGACGCCCGTTCTGCGTCGCCCATGACCTTTACCAGCAAGTGTATCGCTGCATCGGCACTAATCGTTCTTTTAGGAATCGGCATGCTTGCTTTTCGGAGCACGCTGCGGGAAGAGGGGGATCGTGAGTCGGTCACACATACTCATCTCGTGGTTGAGAGCCTTGAGCGGATTCTAATGGACGTTACGCAGGCTGAAACCGGGCAACGAGGTTACATACTGACCGGGGATGAGAAGTACCTGAAACCGTTTAAGGATGATGTCAGAAAAGTGCAGCAGGACGCGGAACAATTCGGTCAACTGACTTCCGATAATCCCCGACAACAGGAAGCGATCCAGCAGTTGACGCCAGTAGTTGCAGCACGGGTGGCTGGTCTAAAGCTGAGACTGGAGATTCGGAAGCGGAGCGGCCTGCTGGTTGCGGCTGAGGCCGTGGCAAGCGGAGACAACGGCGAGGAGTTAATGGAAGGGATTCGGGGTCGGATCGGAGAGATGCGCCACACGGAGGAGCGATTGTTAGCCAGTCGTCTAAGCGTGGCGGCGTTCAGCGCCCAAAAAGTGAAAGTCATCATTGTGGTGGGCAATGTTCTGGCTCTTCTTATTTTGCTGGCGGCGGGCTTTGTGATTCACCGCGAGACGGGCAGACGCAATCTGGCGGAGCAGGGCTTGAAGAGCATCAATGAGCGGTTGGAACGTCGCACGATGGAATTGTCGGAGACCAACCATGAGCTGGAAAGCTTTTCCTATTCGGTAGCGCATGACCTGCGGGCGCCGTTGCGGCAAATTGCCGGATACTCCAACGTTCTTTCAAAAGACCACGGGCCAAGCCTGGATGCTGAGGCCCGCCGCTACCTGGAAAAAATTGATGAGGGGGCGCGAAAGATGGGGCGGCTGGTAGACGACCTGCTGAGTTTGTCGAAGGTAGGGCGGCAGGAAATCCTGCTTCAGGCGACGGCGCTGGATTCACTGCTCCGCCAGGTGGTTGAGGAACTTGAGCCGGAATACCTGGGGCGGGAGGTGGAATGGCGGATTGGAGATTTGTTCAGCGCGGACTGCGACCCGGGATTGATGAAGCAGGTATTTGTGCATCTGCTTTCAAATGCAGTGAAATACACGCGTAAACGGGAAAACGCCGTGATTGAAGTTGGACAGATGCGACAGAACGACCAGCGTGTGTTTTTTATCCGGGACAACGGTGTGGGCTTCGAGATGCAGTATGTAAGCAAGCTCTTCGGGGTTTTCCAGCGGCTACACAAAGCGCGTGACTTTGAAGGAACGGGAGTGGGTCTGGCAATTGTTCAACGCATCATTCGCAAACACGGCGGGCAGATTTGGGCGGAGGCGAAACTGAACGAAGGGGCAACGTTTTTCTTCACCCTCGGATCGCCTGAAAGCCACACAAAAGAAAGATCAGAACGAGCAAAAGACCAAGAGGTGATCAATGTCGCATGAAGTTGAGATTCTTCTGGTGGACGATAGTCCTGAGGATGTGGAGTTGACGGTTCTTGCATTGCGCCGCAATAAACTTTCCAACGACATTCAAGTGGCGGAAGACGGAGCAGAAGCTTTGGACTTCCTGTTTTGCCGCGGACCGCACGCGGACCGTACATTTTCAAATCCTCCGAAGCTGGTGCTCCTCGATCTGAAGCTTCCCAAGGTCGATGGTCTGGAGGTATTAAAGGCCATCCGAGAGGACGAGCGAACGAAAACTATTCCGGTGGTGATTCTCACCTCTTCCAAAGAACAGAGAGATCTGATCGATGGCTATAACCTGGGGGTAAGCGCTTATATCCAGAAGCCGGTCGATTTCGATCAATTTTCCGAAACGATCCGACAGATCGGAATGTTTTGGCTGCTGATCAATCAGCCGCCTCCGGCGGGGGCGCTTGTCGCAAGTAAGGCTAAAGGAGCCTGAGAATCAGATCTCGCCTCGGTTCGGTCTTGGCTTGGGGTAGGGGTGCTTCGACTAGTACAAGCAAAATCTAAAATGGGATAGAGAATCAAGAACCCCACCCTTGCGCAAAGAACGCGCAAGAGTGGGGCACCCGCCGGGTTTCCCCACTTCGTTCCCGATCGGTTCGTCTTCAAAATCCTAGCGGTATGCAGCTGTGGAATCCCACGTCTCGCAAAATACGCGAGACGTGGGGCACCCATGTCTGTTCCACCGCCCGCCGAAGCGCTCAGAAAATAAATTTCAGGCCCAGCTGGATTTGGCGGGGGGCGAAGGCGGCGGTGGGTTTCAGGAAGCTTTGTTGGGGCTGCTGGTAGTAGGCGGGGTAGGGAGTTCCGTTGACGTAGACGGTGTATGGGACGAAGGTGGTGGCTTCGGCGGTGAGGCCGTCGGTGGTGATTACGACGCGCTGGTTGTCGCGGTTGAAGAGGTTGAAGGAATCGGCGGTGAATTCCAGGCGGTATTCGTGGGAGATGTGGATTTTGCGGACTAAGCGCAGGTCGGTGGAGGAGTAGTCGGGTCCGGTGAATCCGTTGCGGCTGTAACCGGGCAGTCGGTCATTGTCGTAGTTGCCGTCCTGATTGGGGTCGCCGCCGACGGTGGCATTTACGGGACGGCCGCTTCCGGCGGTGACGACGCTGGAAATTTTCCATTCGTTGAAGACATGGCCGAGGAGTTGGTGTTCGCGGTGGAAGGGACGCGGCTCAACCGAGAATGCGCCTTCGAAGCGGTTGCGCTGGTCAGTGACGCTGGGTCCGCGCTCGGCATTGGGCTGGTAGGAATTCTGCACGGTTGCGGGTGAGCCGGCGACAAGGGCGTCTTGCCCGTCGTCGATGGCGTGGGCGTAGGTGTAGGCGAGACGGAGATAGGCGCCGTGAGGCATGCGGCGGTTGATGGTGAGAGTTGCGCCGTTGTAGACACTGGAGGCGGCGCTCTGGAATTCGTCGATGGAGCCGAGTTGAGCGGTGGGGCGGCCGAGAGGATTGATGCAGGGAGGGAACGGGCAGGTGAGCGATTGGGTGTACTGCCAGGTGGCAAAGGAATCTACGGTGTAGAAGCCGTTCTGGAAGATGGAGCCGGTGGAATCGAAGAGCGGGTAATTTACGGCGGTGGGCGGCGGGAGATTTACGTCGAGGGCGCGGATGAGATGTTCGCCGTGAACGTAAAGATAGGAAACCGCGACCGTGGTGTGGTCGGCGACTTCGCGCTCGAGTGTGAGGCTGGTCTGCTGCACGCGCGGGGTGACGAAGTCGGGGGCGAAGGCGGAGACATCGTTGGTGACGCCTTCGGTGAATCCGCTGGGAAGATTGCACTGGGTGGCGATGGTGAGCGGGCAAGTCACCAGTGGATTGGGATAGACGGGAAAGAGTTGGTGGTCGTAAAAGTTGGTGTTGTTGAGAAAGACCTGCGCGTCGGTGATGCCGTTTTCAGTGGCGATGGCGGAGTTGTAGATCTGAGGAATGCGGACGTAGAAGATTCCGTAGCCGGCGCGGATGACGAAGGGGTGGTCCTTGCCGATGGAATAGGCGAGTCCGGCACGCGGGCCGAAGTTGTAGGGCTTGAAAGGAACTTTGCCGGAGGGCGGGAATAGAGGATTGGACTGAAGTCCGGCGGTGGTGAAGGTTTGTAGATCCCAGCGTACGCCGAGATTAACGGCGAGATGACTGGTGGCGCGGATCGAATCCTGCGCGAAGGCGGCGTAGTCGTTGCTGTTGGGATTGGAGGTAGCGGGGCCGAAGTTCTGCAGGTAGTAATGCGGGACGGCATGGGCGAAGGCGCGAAGGGGCGTGAGCGGCAGTCCGGCTTCCTGCGGCTCAAAGGTAAAGGGATTGACTTTGATGGGATCGAAAATGTATTCGCCGCTTTGCTGGCTGGGGAAATAATCGTAGAGCCAGGTGATGAGGGAATCGCCGCCGAATTTGAAAGAGTGGTGGCTGGTATCTAGGCTGAGAGTTTCGGCAAGCTGGCCGCGATGTTCGCGCGTGGCGCGGGGGAGCAGGTCGGAGCGGCCGATGCCGTCGATGATGTCGGTGACTTTGATGAGTGTGTTGGTGGTGTTGGTATAGGACTGCTGCAGATCGCGGGAAAACTGGGCGCGAAGATGGCTGATGAGGCGCGGGGTGAGGCTTGAGGTGAGCACGACCGACCCGGTTTCGGTGGAGACGGTTTCTTCGCCGTTATCAGTGATGGAATCGTAGGTGACGGGGCTGGCGGGATCGAGGAAGACATTATTCGATCCCCAGTAGCGGGAAGAATTGAAGCGGATGCCGAGTTGGTTGCGCGGAGAGAGATTGATATCGAGCTTGGCGTAGGAAGCGTTGCCGATTTGCGCGGCGGGATAGGAGCCGGCGAGCGAATTTAGCTGGGCTGCGGCGGCGAAGACTAAGGCCTGGTCGCTGGCCTCGTAGTCGCCGGGAGTGTAGGGTCCGGTGCCGGCTTGCGGGACCACTTGCATCGAGCCGTTGAGGAATTCGACGACATCTGGCACGTGAAAGAAGTGCTGATCGAAGCCGGCAAAGAAGAAGATTTTGTTTTTCTTAAGCGGACCGCCGAGCGTCGCTCCGCCTTGCTGCTGCTCGCTGTGGGGCTTGAAGGTCATAAAAGGAGTTGCGGCTCCGCCGAAGCCGCTGTCGCGGATGTAATAAAGGCCGGTGCCGTGCCAGTGATTGGAGCCGGATTTGGTGATGACGTTGACGACCGCACCTCCGGCGCGTCCTTGCTCAGCGCCGTAGGAATTGGAGGAGACGCGAAACTCCTGGACGACTTCGTTCGAGAACTGATAGGGCGCGCGATAGAGGCCGCGGGCCTGGGCGAAGAAGGCGTTGTTGAAGTCGCCGCCATCGACTAGAAAACTGTTTTGAAATCCGCGAAGACCGCCGAAGGAAAGATCGCCATTGGTCGCGGAAGTGAGGCTGCGCGGGTCTTGTGTGACACCGGGCGAGAGCAGCATGAGATCGGAGAAGCGGCGGCCGTTGAGCGGGAGATCGGCGATGGCGCGCTCGTCGATGAGCGTGGAGACCGCGCTGGTTTTGGTGTCGACGAGTTGAGGGCCGCTGGAGACGGTGATGCTTTCCTGGGGTCCTGCGACGGTGAGATGGAATTCGATTTCGTCGGCGGCACCTACGTCAACGTGAAGCGGGGGCGTGACTTGTGGCGACATGCCCTGAGCGACGGCGCGGGCGGAATAATCGCCGGGCGGCAGAAGATCGAGGACGAAGCGGCCTTCGGAGTCGGAGGTAGCGGAATAGCGCGTTCCGGTGGCGGAGTTGACGACGACGATGGAGGCTTGGGCGATGTGAGCCCCGGCGGGATCGAGAACGGTGCCGTGGATGGCGCCGGTGGCGGCATCCTGCGCGGCGACAGGCGCGGTTAGGAATAGTAATAAGACAAGGATGTGAGGGATGGTGACGAAAAGCGAGGCGCGCGACATGGAGTCCCACCTTTAATTGGGATGAGGCTCGGAGGGCTAAATTGCGCTCGCGGGCTACCGGAAGCAAGCGGGCTGGGAAACCAGATTCTTTGTAGCATGCGGGACTGAGTTATGACGGTGACGGGCGGTGTTCTTTTTTGGATTAGTGCAGGAGTGGGAATATGGAGGCAGTCGATTTAGGAATCCGGCGCCTGTAGGCGCATTCAGAGACGCGGGCTTGCGGCATGCCTGAAGGCATGCCCTGATACGAATCGTATCTCCAGCAAACCAATCGCATTTCCAGCATACGAATCGCGTTTCCAGCCGGCTACGCAGAGGGCACACCGAAATAGATGATCCTGATTTCGGTGCGCCCTTTGCCCGGGGTTGTTTTATTTGACGGTGACGGTTACCGGCGCGGTTTGAACCAGAGAGCCGGACGTGCCTGTGACCATCACGGTAACGTTCTGTGCTGATGGTGCTGGGGCGCTGGTGGAACCGTTGCTGCTGCCGCCGCCACATCCGAGGGCGAAGAGCGAGACGACGAGCAGCAAGCCTAACAGACTCATCCAGCGAATGCTCTTGCGGGTGAGAGGTTTCCGTTTGCGGCTGGTTAGAAGAGTTCCGAAAAGTCCCAGACCGGGTAGGAACAATCCCATGCCATGGACGCTATAGCCTCCGCCACCCGAGGGTGCCGTCGATGAGGCGCTAATCGTCAACGTGGAGGATGAAGTACCGCCCGGTGAAATGGTTGTGGGACTGAAAGCGCAGGTCAGACCGGCGGGAGCAGTGCAGGTCAGCGCAATCTGACTGTTGAATCCTCCCACTGCTGCGGCGCTGACGGTGACATTCGCTGAACCGCCTGGGTTGACGGTTGTGCTCGGAGCCGAAAGACTCAGAGAGAAATTCGCAGCGGTGACTGAGCTCGCAGGAACAAGACTAGCAAAGACGCTAGTGGCGCTGCCTCCGGCTGGGAAGTTGGGCTGGTTGAGACTGCCGCCAGCGGTGAAGTAAAGAGTGCCGGGATCACCGGTGCCGCCCGCGCCGAAGACCATATCCCACATGCCGGGATTTACCAACACTTTGCTGGAAGAGTCGGTGACCTGGCCGATGAACTTTCCGGTGGTGTCAAAGGCGCTGATGGTGCCATCGCCGAAATTCGACACGAGGATGTCGTTGGCGAAGGTTCCGAAGCTGGCCGGAGCGGCCACCACTCCCCAGGGTGCGTTGAGGTTGTTGCTGGCGCCCGCGGCAACGAAGACGCTCACGAAGTTGCCATTGGCGTCGAAGATATCAACCTGGCCTGCGCCAGCGCCGGGTACGGCGTCGTGCTTGGGAGTGTCCTGCATGGCATAGGCGACATAGACCTGGCTGCCGATGACGTGGATGCCATGAGGAGCGAGGCCTGCGGGCAGGTTGGGATCAGTGAACGAACCGGCCAGCGAAGTGGGATTAAAGTTTGCATCGTAGACGTCAACTTTGCCCGTGTTAAAGTTTGCTGCCAGCAGATTGGTGCCGAGCATGGCGAGGCCTTTGTAGACCGCGCCGCTGGCGGAGTTGTCGTGTGCGATGGTGGCGGTGGTGCCGGAGGCCCAGCTGATGATGAGCCCATCTTCAGTGTCGAAGATGAACGCCGCGCCGCTGAAGTAGGTGCCGTTGGTATTGGCCACAGTTCCGGTGGGGCAACCGGGACTGCAGTTGCCGTTGGGATTGCTGGCGGCTCCGGGGATGGTCACGATAAGGGAGTCTGCCGTGCCCTGCGCGTTGTAGAGCGTGGATGTGCCGGTGTTGTTGTTGGCGATCCAAAAATCGTCTCCGCCTATAAATGAGATACCCCACGGGTTGGAAAGGTTAGTGTCTGTGGTGGCGGCTACGCCGGCCACGTTGGAGACCAGGTTGGTCTGAGAGTAGCCTTGGGCCCATAAGCCGGACGGAATTGCCAAAGCCATGAGCAGTGCGAATAACGAAAATATTTTTTTCAAGTTGTCCTCCTTATTTAGCTATTGCGAATTACCCCGGGCCGGCTCTGAGCGCTCGCTTGCTGCGGATGTTCAGCCCGCTTAGGCATTGCAACCTGCTGACAATTTGGAGACTAGACTTGAGGGCGAGTGGGGGTGTCACGACAATGTCCGAGGGTTGTAAAAAGTTATGCAGGGTGGGGTGGAAGGCTGGAATCGCAGCGCTGAGATGAGAGCTGCTCTTTCGCCCCTTCGGGGCTTGCTGTTCTTGCACTTAATTACCCACGGCTCGCGCCGTGGGCTGCATTCTTACGCCGCTTCGCGGCTGGAGCGAAAGCTTACTGCACACTCCAGCGGAGATGCTGTTTTCGTGCTGCGCTGGAAGCGCTGCGCCACCCAAAGGCCAACCTTCCGTCCAAACTCAGCTTTTGCTTTTTATTATGATCCCGAGTTCTCGCAGTTGGGCGTCGCTGACCGGCGTTGGCGCATCCACCATCAAATCCACGGCGCGGGCGGTTTTGGGGAAGGGAATTACTTCGCGCAGGCTTTCGGCTCCGGCGAGGATCATGACGATGCGGTCGAGACCAAGGGCGATGCCACCGTGCGGGGGCGTGCCGTACTCGAGGGCTTCGAGAAAAAATCCGAAGCGGGCGCGGGCTTCTTCTTCGGTCATGCCGAGGGCGCGGAAGATTCTGCTCTGCACATCCTGGCGGTGAATGCGGATGGAGCCCGAGCCCAGTTCGGTGCCGTTCAGCACGACGTCATAGGCCAGCGCGCGCACGGCGCTCAGCGGCGACTGCGGGTCGTTCAAGGCTTCGACGCCGCTTTCGAGCTTGGGCATGTCTTCTTCGTGAGGCGAAGTGAAGGGATGGTGCGCGGCGTTCCAGGTCTTCTCACCTTCGTCCCATTCGAACATGGGGAAATTTGTGACCCAGAGAAAGCGGTAGTCCTTGGCTGGATCGCCGGTCTTTTTGAAAATGCCGTGACGGTCGGCGTACTTCTGGGCGAGAGACAAACGCAGCAGGCCGGCCGAGGCGTAGATCGCCAGCTCTCGCGGAGTTACTTTGCGGTGCGCGGGGAGTTCTGTTTGGGAATCCGATTGTGCGGAACCAGTCTGTGCGGAGCCAGCGATGAGCACGATTAGGTCGCTCTCGTCCAGGCCGGTCTTTTTTGTAATCGCCGCCGCAGCTTCGGAAAATTTGTTGGCGATCCGTTTAAAGTCTTCGAAAATCTTTGCTCCACCTTTGGAGTGGAACATGAGCTTGATGTCGTCACGCTCTTTGCGTGAGAGTTCACCGACTTTGGGCGTGCGAATTGCGACGAGCGGCAGACTTGGATTGATCGCGAGTTCCTGCAGATTTTCCGACGTGAAGCATTCGCGGACATCAGTGAATGCGGGAAGACGCAAGTCGGGCTTGTCGATGCCGTAGAGGCGGATGGCTTCGTCGTAATCCATGCGCGCGAACGGAGTTCTGATTTCAACTCCGGCGGCGTGGAATGCGGCGGTTAGAAATCCCTCCACCACTTCCCAGACGCTCTCAGGCTGAGGATACGACATTTCTAAATCGATCTGGGTGAATTCGGGCTGCCGGTCGGCGCGCAGGTCCTCGTCGCGGAAGCAGCGCACGATTTGAAAATATTTATCGAAGCCGGAGATCATCAGGATCTGCTTGAACAACTGCGGCGACTGCGGCAGGGCGTAGAACGTTCCGGGCTGCACGCGGCTGGGAACGAGATAATCGCGCGCGCCTTCGGGTGTGGAGCGCGTCATGAAGGGGGTTTCGATTTCGAAAAATCCCTGCGCGGAAAGATAGTCGCGGATGGCCTTGGCGACTTTGTGCCGCAGCTCGATGTTGTACTGCATGACCTCGCGACGCAGATCGATGTAGCGATACTTGAGCCGCGTCTCTTCGTTGGTGAGCGCGGTATCGGAGGGCAGAAACGGAGGCAGCTTCGACTCATTCAGAATGCGTAGCTCGTCGGCGACCAGTTCCACTTCGCCGGTCGCGATGTTTTTATTCACGGTACTGGCATCGCGCAACTTAACCGTGCCTGAAACCGCGATGACGTATTCGTTGCGCAGGGCTTCAGTCTTCTCGTGAATAGCGGCGTCGCGCTCGGCGTTGATGACGACCTGGGTGACGCCGGTGCGATCGCGCAGGTCGACGAAAATGAGGCTGCCGAGGTCGCGCCGCTTGTTGACCCAGCCCATGAGCACGGCTTTCTTGCCTGCGTCGGAAGGGCGCAGAGTCCCGCACATATGAGTTCGTCGTAGATCGCCTAAGAAGTCGAGCAAAGTGTGTCCTTATGGTGAGAAATGCGGTTGAGTGCCGAATCAGAGATTATAAATGGTTGGGGGGTTGAGGAGTGGTGTGAGCCCGACTTGGTAGTGGTGCAGTTTGGCTCACGCGTAAGGCCGGCTAAGCGGGAGATCCTTCGCTACGCCTGAAAAACGGCTCCGCTCAGGATGACAATCGTTGGAGAAGGAATCGCAGCGCTGAAGCGCTGCGGCACCCAAAATCAAATGCAAACGTCGCGTTTTTACGGTAACTGTTTTTATTTCTTAGTTGCTTTGCCGTCCATCACCGTTGACCACTTGGTTCCATCTTGTGACATGTCGAACATGAAATTGTAGGAGGTCGCCGAGGTCATCTTGATGGTGAAGCGGCCTTTCATGGTCATCTTGTCCATCTTCTCTTCGTTGGTCCAGGTCCAGGTATCGCCGTCGACCGTGCCGCGGGAGTCGTCGAATTCGCCGAAGCTGTTGAACTCGCGGTAGGTATAAGCTTTGTCCTCGGCGGAATATCCCATGACCGAAAGCCCCACACCGTTGCCCATGGAACTTTTGTAGTCGGAGTGGCAGACGATGTAGAAGCCGCCCTCCATCCACTCACACTTTTCGCTCTCCGTCATCGAACCGCCGGGGCCCATCATGCCCGGCTTCATGTTGCCATCGAGGGTCCACGAGCCCACGAACATGTCCAGCTTTTTAAGTTCCGGACCCGGCTTGGGAGGCGGCGTTTGCGCCACTGCCGATGCAGACAACACAATGGAAGCGGCCAGTATCATTCCGATTGATCTCATGGGTATCTCCTCCGGTGCAGTTGGCATTCCGCTCTGGGCGCGGCAAGAGACGAATCGCCTTACCCGGCAACGCGGATTTTAGATGCGGTCTGGGGGCTAGTCAACTGGTGACTCGTCTTGGCCGCTCACAGGAAAAACAGTCGAGCTTCGCTCGACGGACAGCCGAGGGCGGCTGTCCCCACATGAACCGATGCTGTTCCCACATCTGTATTCCAGCAGCCAGTTCTACCAGTCGCCCCAATGGGCTGACGTGGCTTGATGAAACTTCAGCTTCCACTGGTCTCCCTGCTTTACCCAGACCGAGCTGAAATGCTGATAGCGCGGGGGTGGGCCCTGATCTTCTTCAGGCTTTTCGCGGACGATGGCGTCGTAGGTGACGACCGCGGCGGAGTCGTTCAGCGTGACCACTTTGATGCCGTATGGCGTCAACTCCAACAGGTCGGCGTCGCCCAGGTTGTCGATCGCTTCCTGTTGCTGCAGAAGTGTCCCGTCGACCCCTACCAAGGAGAAATCATCGCTGAGAGTTCGCTTGAAGAATGCGACGTCGTCTTTTTTCTTGGCTTCGATCAGCGACTTCTCGCTGGTGACGAGGGTTTGCTCGACGGTGCTTAGAGCCTTATCGGGCGTTTGTGCGAGGAGAGGAACGACGGTAGCGCATAGCAGGAGCGTGGAAATCGGGCCCAACAACCGCATGAGATTCCTCCATGACGAAATTGCTGCAGCTAATCTTACCCGGAAATCTTATCCGGAAACGCCGGGAAGGCCGTCGATGCTGTGGCGATTCTTTTGCTCGCGGTAAGCCTTCAATCCTTCCGGGCCCCGATGGCGGGCCCAGGCGCGGAGCTGTTCGCGCTGACCTTCATACTTAAACATCGGGACGCTGTATCCGCAGGAGTCGGTGACGCGGGTTAGTTCGACGACGATGATCGACCGCGCAGTCTCGTGATCGGGAAAAGATTCTGCGAGGGCGGCGAACTCCGCGTCATGCGGCTCGACTACGCGGCCGTGGCCGTAGAGGCGAAAGATGTTCGGCGGTCCCTGGAAGGCGCAGAACATCAGAACGATTCTGCCGTTCTCTTTTAGATGGGCAATCGACTCAACGCCGCTGCCGTTGAAATCCAGGTAGGCGACCGTGTTTGAGCTGAGAATGCGAAATGAGTCGAGCCCTTTGGGCGACAGGTTAACGTGGCCGTCGGGATCAAGCGGCGCCGAGGCAACAAAAAATATATGCTGCGCTTCGATGAATTGCACGGCAGCATCGTCGAGCATGGATCGAGTTTTACCCATGGCTACTCCTAGGTTTGGCTACCCTGAATTTCGTTACCCTGAATTTTCCGGGCCAACTCGGTGCGCGGTACGGAAATCTGCTCTCCGGTTGACAGGTTCTTTAGCGCGAAAGATCCGCCTTTTACTTCGTTCTCGCCGACAATCAGAATGTATTTTGCTCCCGATTTGGCCGCCGTCTCAAACGATTTTTTCAGGCGGAAGGTTTCGTCTCCCAAGTCCACGATTAAGTCGTGTCGCCGCAACTCCTGCGCCAGGCGTGCCGCTTCGGCGTTCATCCCCGCGCCCAGCGGAGCCACGTACACATCTGGGTGATGCAACGCGGCTGCAGACGCCGATTCCTGCAACGACATTACCAGGCGATCTTCGCCGATAGCGAAGCCGATGCCGGGAGCCGGTGGCCCGCCGAGAGCTTCGGAAAGTCCATCATAGCGGCCGCCACCGAGGATTGCGTTCTGGGCGCCGAGAGCGCCGTGGGTGAATTCGAAGGCGGTGCGCGTGTAGTAATCGAGGCCGCGCACCAGGCGGTCGTTGATTTTAAACTCGACTCCGACCGCTCGCAGAATTTGTTGGACGGCGTCGAAGTGTTTGCGGCTGTCCTCGTCGAGGAACTGGCTGATGCGCGGCAGCTTCTCGATGATGGGCTGATCTTCGGGATGTTTGCAATCGAGAACGCGCAGGGGATTGGTGACGGCGCGGCGCTGGCAGTCTGGGCACATCTGGTCTTTTATCGGGGCGAGAGCGATGCGAAGGGCCTCGTTGAATTTGGCGCGCTCCACCGATGAGCCGACGGAGTTGAGTTCGAGGGTCCAGTTCTTGATGCCCAGGCGATCGAGCAGCGTGGCCAGCATCTCGAGTAGTTCGGCGTCGCGCGCCGGAGATTCGCTGCCAGCCGAAGCCGGGCCGATGATTTCGGCATCGATTTGGTAGAACTGCCGGTAACGTCCTTTTTGCGGTCGCTCGCGCCGGAACATCGGGCCGATGCAATAGAGCTTGTTCAGTCCGCGGTCACCGAGTTTGTGCTCGATGTAGGCACGGACGATTCCTGCTGTGGCCTCGGGGCGAAGGGTGAGGGATTGGCCTTTATCGCTCTCGGCTCGACCGCGATCTTCCCAGGTGTACATTTCTTTGGAAACAATATCGGTCTCTTCGCCCACGCCGCGGGCGAATAATTCTGTCGACTCGAAAATGGGCGTGCGAATTTCCTGGAAGTTGTAGGCGCGGAATACATCGCGTACCACCGACTCGACAAAGTTCCACAGCGCCGTCTCCGGCGGCAGCAGGTCTCGCGTTCCTCGAACCGCTTTGATCATTTCGTTCTCAATTCTCTAATTGTCATCCTGAGCGGAGACTTGTCTTTCGCTTGGCGAAAGACAAGTTGTAGTCGAAGGATCCCTTGCAGATGGATGCATTCGACGGCTTATCAGGGAGTTCCCTTGGCTCAGTTCGTCCGGGTGAAAATGCCTTGATGCGTCCGGACGACGTACGAGTGATAGGGATCCTTCGACTCCGCAAGCTGGTTCGCTCCGCGAACCGCCTTGCTCCGCTCAGGATGACAGATCCCACTAACGTTCCCGCAAATACTCTTCGGTATATCCCAAATAATTCTGCGCGTAGCGCATGATACTTTCCTGATCTTTCTCATCCAGTTTGCGGCGGAACTTTCCGGGTGAGCCCATCCACAACGAGCCGGGCTCAACCACCGTGCGCTCAGGGATCAGCGTGCCAGCGGCGATGATCGATCCTGCGCCGATTTTCGCGCCGTTCAGGATGATGGAGCCCATGCCAATCAGGCATCGGTCTTCGATGGCGCAGCCGTGCAGCGTTACGGAATGGCCTACCGTGACGTACTCGCCGAGCGTTACGCCGTATTGATTCTTCATGCCGTGCAGCACGCTGCAATCCTGCACGTTCGAATGCGCGCCGATGCGGATGGCGTAGACATCGCCGCGCAACACGGCGTTCATCCACACGGAGGCGTGCTCGCCGAGCACGACGTCGCCGATAATCTGCGCTGACTCGTCCACGTAACAACTGGCGGGGATCGTGGGCTGCATGCCTTTGAAGGATCGAATCATCTGGTTATCGAAGTAAGCTGGTGATGCACAAGCACCAAAAGAAATAGTACCAGCAGCGGAAGGTCGTTTGACGTTCTCGTCTCGACATACACCCTTAATTCATTAACCACGAAGGACACGAAGTCACACGAAGGTTGCACTGAGTCGTCTTGCAAAAGGCGCAGGGCCTGCCAGCTTCACGCGTGCAAATAGGCGAGCACGGCTTGCGTGATCTCCGCCTTCGCGTCGGCGAGTGACAAGCCCGCCGGCCGCCGGAGGGCCGCGCCGTGCGAGAGCGCGTCCACCATGTTGGTTACGACGAAGACAACCTTGTCGAGATCGCGGCCCTTCTTCAGTTCGTACGCACGGGATTGAATCGCCAGCCGGAACGCGCCATGCAGGCGGGTCGCGAAGTCCTTCGACCCATTCGCCATGTGCGGAACTTCCGCTGCCATCAGCGCAAAGAGTTCAGGATCGGGTATATGGGCATCGACCATGGCTTCGATCATCGCCCGCATCAGCACATCGAGCGGTGACGCCGCATGTTTGAAAAGCTGGGTTTCGACCAGGCGGTCGATCTGCTCGATGTGGCGCTGGTGCAGGGCAATGAATATAGAGCGCTTGTCTGGGAAATATTGATAGAGGGAGCCGATGCTTACGCCAGCTACTTCGGCAATGCGGTTTGTGGTGATGGCGGCACGGCCTTCGCGCTTGAGCAGCCGGATGACGGCATCGAGCACGGCCTCCACGGTTTGATGGGCTCGGCGCTGCTGGGGCCGGCGGCGGAGAGAAGGTTTCTTCGATTTTGGTTTTGCTGCCATCGAAGCGAGCATATCACAAATGTGAGTAATATTCACATTTATAAGAGATATCCCTTTGAGAATGCGAAGCATAAACGCTTCTTTGCAATGCGAGTATGCGTGCAAGAAATCACATAGTAGTCTTGTACTTAATTATGAGCGAACGCACATATTGAACGTGATTGCGAAGGAGACTATATGAAATATCTCATTACAGGGGCGACTGGAGATGTTGGATCGAAGGTCGTAGAACAATTACTCAAACGCGGCGAGCGGCCGCGTGTCTATGTGCGCGATGCGGAGAAGGCGCGGGCACGCTTTGGCGATAGAGTCGATGTCTCCGTCGGAGATCTCGCAGATCCAGGGGCGCTAAAAACGGCGCTGGAAGACGTCGGGGAATTCTTTCTGGTCAATAGCGGCCCTCAGATTCCCGCGCGAGACGAATTAGCGGCGAACGCTGCGAAGGCGGCGGATGTAAGGCATCTGGTAAAGCTTTCATCGCTCGACGTGAGACAAGGGTTGGCGATCGGAGCGTGGCATGAGCGCGGCGAAGCGGCAGTCCGCGCGAGCGGAATCTGTTTTACGTTTGTGCAGCCTACTGGATTTATGTCGAACCTGCTGGCGTGGGCGCGGTCTATCAAAAGCGAAGGCATGGTCCGTTCCTCCACGGGCGATGGCAGAAGAGCTTTTATCCACTCCGATGACATTGCCGCCGTGGCGACGGAAGCGTTGACTTCACGCAGGTATGATGGCGAATCGCTGGCAATCACCGGACCGGAGGCGGTGACGTTTGCGGAGGTAGCGGAGCGAATTGGAGCGGCGATCGAAAAGCCGATCACGTTTCAGTCGATTTCCGATGAGGAAGCCGGCCAACGATATGCCGCCGCTACTGGTGCGCCGGCAGAAGAAACTGAAGCCCACGTTGCGCTGTGGCGGGCGATTCGCGAAGGGCGTCTGGCAACCGTCACCGATAACGTGGAGCGGATTCTCGGCCGCAAGCCGATTGGGTTGGATCAGTGGATTAAAGAGAATGCGGCTTCGTTCCGTTGATTGCTCTTTCGTGCGTGGGCGGTCTTTGGCTTGGCGATCTTTGCGTTCCCCTCCGCCATCTGCGAAACTGGCCTATCCTGATTTAACCACTGACGAACTGCCTGATGGGCCGCATTCACGTACTTTCCGAGCAGGTTGCCAATAAGATCGCCGCCGGCGAAGTGGTGGAGCGGCCTGCCTCGGTGGTGAAGGAGTTACTGGAAAACGCGCTGGATGCGGGGGCGACGCGGATCAAGATCAGCGTGGAGGCGGGCGGGAAGAAGCTGATTCAGATCACCGACAACGGATGCGGCATGGTGCGCGATGATGCCATGCTGGCGTTCGAGCGGCATGCGACTTCGAAGATTAAGGACGCGGAAGATTTGCTGAGCGTGGCTACGCTGGGGTTTCGCGGGGAGGCGCTGCCTTCGATTGCGTCGGTGTCGCGGCTGCGGCTGGAGACTTGCGCTGGATCTGCTTCAGGGATAGAAAAATCCGCACTTCTCCCAAAAGAAGGGAGAAGTGGGGCACCCGATTCATCGGGGAAGGAAACCTCGGGGACGATTATTGAGATCAACGGGGGCAAGATGGCGCGCGTGGAGGAAGCCGGGTTGCCCGAGGGGACGTCGATCACGGTGCGGGATCTTTTTTTTAATACTCCGGCGCGAAAGAAATTTTTGAAGGCGGAGTCGACCGAGTTGTCGCATATTGCTTCACTCGTCACGCACTATGCGCTGGCGCATCCGGAAAAGCATTTCGAATTGCATTCGGCGACCAATACCATGCTGGTGGCCTCGCCGGTGGCGGGATACAGCGAACGCGTGTACCAGGTGTTTGGCAAGGAAACGCTCGACCAGTTAATTGCGGTTGCGGCGGTGCAGCCGCTGGAGCGTGTGGGTTTGCCGCAGCCTCCGCCGTGGCGGAGGCAGGAAGTCGAGGAGGACGACGAAAGCGGGCGGGGCGCCCGCTCCACACCGGGGGAGATGCGGCTTCATGGTTTTGTTTCGAAGCCGGAGATTCAGAAGCTGAATCGTAATTCGATTTTTATTTTCGTCAACGGGCGGCTGATCCGCGACCGGCTGGTGCAGCATGGGTTGACCGAGGCTTATCGCAATATTATTCCGCCAACGGTGTATCCGGTGGTGCTGCTGTTTCTGGAGATGCCGCCGGGCGAGGTGGATGTGAACGTGCATCCTTCGAAGACGGAGGTGCGCTTTCGGCAATCGACGGTGATGCATGATTTTGTGCGCGACACCGTGCGGGCGGCGCTGATGAAGGCGCGTCCGGCGCCGCAGTTCACCACGGAGATTCATGCACACGCGACTGCGAGCTCGGGTCTGACGCCGGGCGCGAGAGAGTGGGAGCCACCTTCCGATCTGGGTTCCGCTTCAGGAGCGCCGGGACGCGCATTCTACGATCCCGCGGGTGGCGCGGGATTTGCGCTGCAAGCTCCGGTGCCGCCGCCTGTCTCGGCTCGGTTTCAGTTCGAGAGCGGAATTGCAGTGGAGGCGAATGCGGCGATTCCGGTTGCGCGAGGGCTTGAGAGCCGCTTCGCCGACGCGATGCCGGAGACAATTCCCGATAATGGCTGCGCTCCGGCGCTCGATGTTTCAGAAAACGCGAGCGGGGAAGAATCGACGTTGGCGGCGCTCTCGTCGCTGCGGCCGCTGGGACAGATTCGGAATTCGTTCATCCTGGCGGTGAATGAGGATGGGTTGTGGATTATTGATCAGCACGTGGCGCACGAGCGGGTGTTGTTTGAACGCATCCTGAAGCAGCGTGCGGCGCAGAGAGTGGAGAGTCAGCGGTTGCTGATGCCGATTGTATTGGAGCTGTCTCCTGCGCAGCAGGCGGTATTTGCCGAGATTGCGGACGAGTTGCAGCACAATGGATTTGAGGCGGAGCCCTTCGGAGCGCGCAGTGTCGCGGTGAAAGTTGCGCCAGCGGGAGTGGATGCGGCGGCGGTCGAGCGCATGCTGCACGAATTGCTCGATCAGATTTCGCGGGAGGAACAATCGTTGAATCTGGAGAAGATTCGCGGGCGCATTGCGGCGTCCATCGCCTGCCACGCCGCGATCAAGGTGAACATGCCGCTGGAGCAGAACAAAATGGAGTGGCTGCTCGCCGAACTCGCGAAAACGGACCATCCCATGTCATGTCCGCATGGCAGGCCGGTGGTGCTGCGGTATTCTGTAAAGGATATTCAGAAGGCGTTTAAGAGAATCTAGCTGTCAGCTCTTGTCCCCTTTACTCACGTGCGGCAGTGGAAATGGGGAGCGTACTTTCGAAAACTGTGATGAAGCTACCTGCGCCACACATACCGCTGATGCTCGTCTTGGCAACCGTGAGCTGGTCAGCCGCCGGACAAAGCAACCAAGCCCGGATTCCGGAGTCGATGGTTTATGTATGCGACGAAAAGCCCTTTCTCAGTGTTGCTGCACGCACGAAGGATCGGGATGTTTTCCCCACGGTCGACCTTTCTATTTCCGACCCCGCACACCGGACGCAAGGTGAGAGACGCAGCGGCGCAAAGATCCCAGAGTCAAGATATGGAAGGGTTGTTCAGATTCCTAAGATGCCGCAGCATAGCAAGGCTCTTGCGATTGAGATTTGCAATGCAGAACAAGGGCCGTACGAACTCACGGTTGAAGAACATGGTAATGGGGCCTACGTCCTAGCCGTTAGCGGATCGGATGACACTAGGGATACGAATGAGTTGGTGCTTTACCACATTGCCAAAGAAGGCCGCATCCTCCACTATGAGTTCACCTTCAGAGCGGATCCGAAGCAGATCGTTGTTAACTGGTTGGACCCAACGGGGCAAGAGCAATCGAAAATAGAAAGCAGTGAGTGGTGATTTGCAAGAAACCTGTTCAGGGCGATAACTGAAACTGAACCCGGCTAGAGAGCAATTGATGATGCACATGGGCTGAAAGCTCATGGCTTTTTATGACTGACCTTGAATTACAGCAACTGCGGCGCGAGAAGTGGCGGCTGGATGGCAAGCCCATCCGGACGATTGAGGAGGCGCGCGCGTTTGTTGAGGGCGTGGGTTTCTGCCTGATGTATCCGATGCGGCCGACGATGCCGGTGCCTACGTTTATCGGGGCGTTCGTGGGTTCGGATAATCGGCTGCCGACGTGGCAGCATGCTTACTCTGATCCGCGGGCGTTGGCGGCGACGGAGATGATGGTGCGGCTGTTGCGCGAGCGGTCGGCCTATGAGGCGAATTTGTTCGAAGAGAACAATGCGTTTCTGGTGGCGGCTTCGGTGTTTCCTTATTTTTATGCGCTGGTGGGCGAACGTAACCCCAAGCTGGCGCCGAAGCAGGGGCCGCGGTCGCCTTACTCGCCGTTGGCTTGCGATGCGTTTGAGTTGATCCGGCGCGATGGTCCGATCTCGAAGCAGAAGCTGCAGGAGGCGCTGGGCGGAAGTGTTTCGCTGCCCGCTCTGGATAAGGCGTTGGGCGAGTTGCTGTCGAAGCTGCGCATCACGCGCGTGGATTACAAGGACGGCGAAGGCTCGTTCTGGGATGTGCTCTACCGGTGGTCGCCGGATGCGGTGCGCGAGGGCGTGGGATTGTCGGTGCAGCAGGCGCTCTCGGCGCTGCTCTCGAAATATCTGGATTGCGTGATCGCGGCGGATCAGGCCGAGTTGGAAAGTTTCTTTGGAAAGTTTGTGGCGCGGTCGCGGGTGAAGGAAGCCGTGAATGCGCTGCTGGCGGCTCGTGAGCTGAGCTTTGTGCATGTGAGCGGGAGATCGATGCTGCAGATTACGCCAGTGAAGGAAGCGGTGGTGGCGAATGCAAAGCCGCTCCCACTTGTGAAAGCAAGAACGAGAGATGCGCATTGAACTCGGATAACGCAGTCTGGATTTAGTTATCACCTAAATGCCTGCCCATCACGGCTTCCCGTGTACAATCTACTCGCGCAATGACCGAAAATTCTGACCACGGCTACTCCCCACGCAAACTGATTATCGCCATTGACGGGCCAGCCGGCGCGGGCAAGAGCACCATTGCGTCACGGCTGGCGCGTAAGCTCGGGTATGTGAACCTGGAGAGCGGCGCGATGTACCGGGCGCTGGCGCTGAAGGCCATCGAGCAGGACTTGTCGTTCGATGACGAAGCTGCGCTGGTAAAGTTGGCGCATGAATCGCGCATTCAGCTGGAGCCTACGATGAACGGGAATCGGACGCTGCTCAATGGGCACGACGTTTCTTCGCGGATTCGCGAGCGCGATGTTACGGAAGCGGCGTCGCGGGTGTCGGTGCATCCTGGGGTGCGGGCGTGGATGGTGGCGCGGCAGCGGGAGATGGGCGCGGGCGGCGGCGTGGTGATGGAAGGGCGCGATATTGGAACAAAAGTGTTTCCGGACGCGGACGTGAAAATCTTTCTCGACGCCGACCCGGTGGTGCGAGAACGAAGGCGGATGGAGCAGCAGAAGATCAAGGGCGATGTGGCTGCGAGTGTGGCCGAGGACTTGCGCGAGCGCGACCGGCGCGATCGGACTCGGGCGGCGTCTCCGCTGAAGGCAGCCGAGGATGCGGTGGTGATTGATTCTACGGAGCTAGGCGAGGATGAGGTGCTGGCTCGGGTGGAGGAGCTGGCAGCTGAAAAACTCTGCCGCTGAGAATACGGAATGCTTCGACCGAGGACCTAGTCTTTACGCGCGAGCTGCCGATGAGCGCCTTACGGAGAGATGGGGAAACGGGCGAACTTTGGGCCGACCGGATTTTTGAGCGAGCCAGAGATCACGCTGGATCTGCATTTTGAGCCAGAAGTCAGCGGAGGTTCCGAGGGCGGCCGATAGCCTCAAAGACATGGGAGCGGTGATGCTCGCATGCCCGTTGAGAATTCGCGAAAGATGAGCTCGTGTGATGCCCAGGCGAGCCGCTGCTTCGCCGACAGTCATTTCTCCAAGATAATTGCGCAGAACTTCTCCGGGATGAGCTGGGTTGAAGATCACGTTTCTCCGATCCATGATAACCTTGGAAGTCCACGAGAATCGATTCGGCCAGCGGGAAGCCGGCGCAACGTTGCGCTTTAGTTATCTGTTGGTTCCACCTTTGACTTTGGAGCGGGCAGGGATTTACCGGGCTTTGCCGGCGCAGCTGGGGCAGCCGGAGCAGCCGGCTCTTCGCTGTTTGAGGCTTTGCGGATTTCGATGCCGTCGTGCTCGTTGTTGATCACGATGTGAGACGCGCCGTTGCCGACGGTGCCGCTGGCCGTGGCCTCGTGGTCGCCGTTGTCAATCTTCAAGCCTGGAAAGTCGGATTGAATTTCGCCGTCGTGGGTACGCGCATCTAGGTGGAAGCCGGCTTTGTCGGGCACGCTCAATTGAACGTCTCCATTACGGCTATCGATCTGCACATTGCCCAGCGATCGCATCGACACTTCGATCCCGCCATTGTCGTTCTGCAGGCGGACGTCGCCCGATACATCTGTAAGGCGAATCTGTTTCGAACGCGTGGTCAGGTGAACGGGACCGGTGACCTGTTCGGCGTGCAGATCGTCGGAATCGAGGTCGAGGTCGCCATCAATGCGCGAGAATTCCATGTAGGTGCGCGAAGACTTGAAGCTCACGTTCTTGGTGATGCTGGAGAGTTTGACGCTCTCCTGAAATTCGCCTTCGATCACGGCCCCGCCTTTTACGTCGGTCACTGAGACTTCGTTCAGCCGGCCGCCGATGTGAACGTCGCCGGTAATTTGTTCGACCTTGGCGGAACTTTTATCGAGAGTCAACTTGACGTTGCCGACTACGTCTTCCACGGAAACATCGCCGTGCTGATTGGATATCTCCACGTCCCCGTCGCGGCCGGTGACTGTGACATCGCCTCGGCGCGAAATGATTTGCAACGCCATTTTCTTGGGAATCGAGATATCGAGATCGCTTTGCACGGCGTGGTCGCCGGCAGCCTGGGTTTTGGCATCGAGATTCAACTGCCCGCCGGTTGCGGTGATCGTCGGATTTGTCTGAGCGTTGTATTTGTCGGCGTCACTCTGGCTTTCCGCGCCAATACGTTTGCGGACGGCGACGCTGATTTTGTTATCGTCGGCGACGGTGACGTGGACCGCGCCATGATCGTCGCTGACGCGCAGGCTAGTCGCGCCCGCAGGTATGTCCTGTTCGAGGCGAGCGTCGAAGCTGTAGCTCTCGCCGAAGAGGTTATTGAGATCTTCGTCATCAATGTTGAGGTTATCGCGCACGCCCGACCAGTTGAAGCGCTGGGCTTGGGTTGCGATGAGACCGCAGACGACGATGCAGATGACCAGGAAAAAGCCACCGGCGCCGATGCCGCGCGCGGGTAGGCCGTCGCGCTGGGCTTGCTGGTGCTCGATCAGTTTTATCACGCCCCACAGGATCAGCAGCAGCGGCCAGTAGTGGGCGAATAAGGTTCCGATGCGGGTCCACGACAACATGTGCAAGTTGCCGAGAAGGAAGACGATTCCGAGGACGATCAGCACGATCGGTCCGGAGAACGAGCGGCGCCGCGGGCGCAGCGGTGGAGGCGGTTGAAACGGTGGTGGAGCGGGATAGGATACGGGGCTAGACATTGCGCACCTCCCCGGAAGAAGAATCTGGTCCAGCATTCGGTGGTGGTGGAGGTTGAGGCGGCGCGGCGACCGGCTGAGTCGGAGAAAGCGCACGGATGTGTCCCGCTGTAGAGGCATTGCTCTGCAGCAGCTTCACCACGCCAATCACCAACAGGATGGCGGGCCAGGTGCGGTCAAAATCGACGACGTTCAGACTCTGAAGGAGAAAGAGCATGCCGATGGTGAAGACCATGGCAGGGCCCATGATTTTGCGCATACGGCAGCGATCACAATTGCAGTTCATGCCAACGGTTTTGCGCACGCGGCAGGTTGTGCAAGTGCAGTCCGGGGGATGAGCTCCGATGATTCCCCACTGCCGGGCGAACATCCAGGCTCCGAGGAAGACGAGAATGAGCGGCCAGAAGCGATCGAGGCCGAACTCGAAGACGTTCATGGTGTGCAGCAGGAAGAGGACGCCGAGTCCAATCAAAATGATCGCAACGGCGGGAATATTCCTGGACTCGGTTCGGTCTCCCATGCTGAAGGCTTGCGCCAGACCAAATGGATCCGGCGCGGGCTGGCCTTCCTGAAGAGCCTTGGCCGTGCGCACGGCGTCGATGATCTGGTACACGATGAAGAATGCGATGGAGATACCGAACAAAGCATCCCAATTACCGGCGTGGCCTGAGGCGAAGATGAGCAGTCCGAAGATCAGCAGGTGCGCCAGTCCCTTGGCATATTGCGAGCAGTAGACGGCGCCCACGCCGAAAGGAAAGAATCCGGCCAGAATGCCCGCGACTGCGGGATTTGGGCCGGAGCTGGATAAAGGCCGGGCAGGCGCTCCCATCGCGGGATATACGGGTTGAGGAGGCACGAATCCCGATGCAGGGGCAGTGCCTTCCAAACGCGCGGCGAGGCAAGGTTCGCAGTAAATCACTCCGCGAACGTCGCGGGTGCAAGTGCCGCAGAGCGGCTTACCGCAGGTGCGGCAGAAAGCCACTGCGGCAGTATCGTTGTGTGTGGCGCAGTTCATACGAACCTCCTGTACGTGGTCACCGACACTACAGACGGATCGTCTACAGACGGCTCGCTTACAGATGGACCCAGCGGAGCGTTGGCCAGAATAATATCGTGATCGGTCTGGCTATAGTTGCGCTCCTGCTTCTGCTCGGGCTGTTGTGTTGTGTCGTCCTTGGGATCTTTCTTTACTGGCGCGGATTCAGAACCGTTTCCGGATGAGCCCGGTTCGGCGGGGGTCACGTTGCGCCTGAGTTCGCGGACGCGCGATTCCACCTCGTAGACGAACCGGATGTTCTCGTAATACCGCACCACGCGGGCTTGCGTGTTGTAATACGTGTGCCGTATGGCCGCCGGGCGCAAGCTCACCGAGCGCAGGTCGGCAGGCTTGACGCCGAGTACGCTTAATGCCACCGACAGCGAGAAGAACGCCATGCCGAATGACATGGCGAACCGCGGCTGCCGGACTGTTCCCCAAATAGGCTGTATCGCCCCTGAGGCCCAGGCTTGTGCACGGTCGAGCCATGAAGTGCGTGGCTGTGGCGCGGACACGTTCACCCGCAGGCGTTGGGTGTCAACGCCCGTCGTGGATGCCAGAATATTCGTGACCAGGCTGGCTGGAGGCTCCACCTCCGTGAGATCCTTCAGCCAGTTGCGGCCCGCCTCAACTTCGGCGAACAGCGGCCCGCACGCGGAACAAGTCCGCGCGTGAGCCTGGAACCGGTCGAGCCGGACGCCGGTCAGAACGCCGTCGAGGGCGTCGCTGAGCAAGCCGTCAAACTCGGCGCACTGCATTCCGTTACTGGGGTGGTCGTTTTTGGTGTGATCTGGCATCACATCACCTGCCTATAGGTACGTTGTAGCAGCCGTGCAAGTTCCGCACGGCCACGATTTATTCGACTTTTCACAGTCCCCTCCGGTACCTTCAAAACGGTTGCGATTTCGCGATAGTCAAAATCCTGTAAGTCTCTTAGAATGACCGCCTCACGAAGCTCCGGCGAGAGCTTCGCAAGGGCGGCATGAACGGTTTCTCCCACCTCCCGGCTGCGTACGCGGGCATCGGGAGGCGCAGATTGGTCCTGAATTTGCTCACTGAGGGGCTGGGAGTCTTCATGCGAAGAGGCCGCAGCGTCCAGTGAGTCGGTAATGCGGTCCTGCTTAGTCTTGCGGAAGTGATCCACCAGCAGGTTGCGGGTGATGGTGGTCATCCAGGTGACGAATGCACCCTTCGAGCTGTCATAGCTCGCCAGCGTGCGGTACATCTTGATGAAAACTTCCTGGGTGAGGTCTTCGGCATTGTCGGCCGACCCGGCGAAGCGATAGCAAATGTTGTAGATACGCCGGTTGTAAGTCTGGACGATTTCTTCCCAGGCAGCGGCGTCGCCGGAAACGCAGCGGCGGACCAGCATCGCAACTACCTGGACGTCTTCCAACCCTAGCTCCCGGAAAATCGGCTGTCAACTATCAGCCCTCAGCAAAATCTTGTCATTCCGAATCGCGCCGAAGGCGCGGTGAGGAATCTGCTGGTGCTCGCCTCATGCGCAGGATTCTCCTCACAACACAGTACGCGGATGTAGAGCGGTAAGTTCGAGCGGCTTGCTAGCGCCCACAACTTACTTGAAACCAAGCATTGTAGCAGTGAGAATTTTGGGCCTGACTCGAGGCTCGCGCGCTTGGGAGAAGATTTGTCGGTATTCGGTTTAGCACTGACGAATTGCGACTTTGAAATCATCAAACCCGCGCTATAATGGCGCGCTTGCCCCCTGTAGTCAGTCCATCCATGTTTTCTTTGAAAGCAAAACGATGCCACGTCGGCTGGTCTCTCTTGGTGGCATGTGTGGTCGTGTTTCTAACGGTGCGGGCGCCTGCGCAAGGCGTGATGCTGGCTCCGAACTCCTCCCTGAATGGCTTCAACCCTACCCGGTACGACATGGTTATGGAGATCAGCGAGGACCGATGGCAGAAAAATTTGGAAAGCCTGACTGCCGGCGCGTCGAAGTTGGATCGCAAGGCTCCTGACCGGGCCCGCAAAGAGTATGAAAAAGGCGTGCGCCTGCTGGTACAGAAAAATCTGAACGGTGCCGTAGACGAATTAAAGAAGGCGACTGCGATTTATCCAAATTATGTCTCGGCGCACAACGCGCTCGGTTCGGCGTACCTGAACCTGGGACAGAACGAGCAAGCTCGAACTGAATTCTCAACGACCGTTGCCCTCGATGATCACCTGCCATACTCTTTTCTCAACCTGGGCTGGGCTCAGCTCGCGCTAAAAGATTTTTCCTCAGCGCAAGCGTCGATTGAAAAGGCTACGAAAATTGCGCCCCTCGACTTGCACCTGCTCATGGCGCTGAGCTATGCCGAGCTTCTAAATAACGACTACGGTGCCGTGATCGCTACCATGCAGCAGGTGCACGGGCGGAAACATGATGAAGCTGCCGTTGTGCACTACTTTGCCGCGGCGGCATATCAAGGCCAAAACAATCTGCAGGCAACGCAAGACGAATTGCAGACCTTTCTCTCCGAAGCACCGGCGTCTCCCTTCGCCGATTCTGCCCGACAGATGATTACGCAGATCAAAGACCTTCAGGATCATCCTCCACCGGCGGCTCAAGTCGAGATTGCTTATAACGCCGCGCCGCTGGATCCGAATGCCACGACCGTGGGTATTCCAGCGGCCGCCAGAAAAGTGTTGCGGCAAATGGAAGAGCAGAAAGAACTGGCACAGATCGAAGCGGAACCGGAGTCAGTCTGTGAATCGTGTCCTTCCGGCACTCTGGCTTCGGCCCGCGCACCGCGTGGCGCATCAGGATCGGCGGCATTTATCTCGGGAACTCCTTACACCTTGCACAGCAGCGTCAACGAGGTCGGGATATTTTTCGCCGCCACCGATCATGGGAAGTCGGTTGCCGATCTGACTCGTCAGGATGTTGTCCTCCGGGATGCCGGCAAGCCGCCGGTAACGATCACCAACTTTCGCAACGAATCGCAGTTGCCGTTGCGCCTGGGATTGGTCATCGATACCAGTGATTCCATTACCCACGAGTTCGAATTCGAACAGAACGCAGCGGCGTCGTTCCTGAAGAAATCACTGACCGGCAAGAAAGATCTCGCCTTTGTCGTGGGCTTCTCGAATGCAGTGCTCCTGGTGCAGGACTTCACGGCGGACGGTGCGAAAATTTCAAAGGGGATCGACCAACTGGCTCCCGCTGGGGGAACCGCGCTATGGGACGCGGTTAAGTTTGCCTCGGACAAACTCTCTGTTCTTGCCGAGGAGCAGCCCGCTGCCAAGATTCTGGTGGTGATCAGCGACGGTGATGACAACTCCAGCAGCGCCACGCTGAAAGAAGCAATCGAGAGCGCCGAACGCGGCGAAGTTACGATTTACACCGTGAGCACCCGCCAGCTCGCAGAAAAAGACTACGGCAACGAGCTGGCCGACCGCGCTATGAGGGCGCTGGCTGAGCGTACTGGCGGTGCGGCGTTTTTCCCCGGTTCTTTAGGAAATCTGGATCACCGGCTTGCCGATCTGCAGGAAGTCATCCGCAGCCGGTATCTAATTTCCTACAAGCCGGCTGATTTCCGGCCAGACGGTACCTACCGCCCGATCTCTCTGTTAGCGGAGAAGTCCGGGCATAAATTTCGCGTGTACGCGCGCCGCGGATATTATGCCTCTACGAGCGCAAACAAGGCCCACTAGAATTTTCTCCGTATTACCTTCGAGCCGCCAGCGTGCTTAGAAACTGCAAATCTTAAAGTTGTGGTGCCACCGCTACTCGCTGGTGAAGTAGTCGACGGTCACGGGGTTCTCGAACAGTGAGTAGTCGCGGGTGACGACGGTGATGCCGCTATCGGTGACGAAGTAGCGGGAGCGGTCGGCCTCGGTGTCGTAGCCGATGGTTGTGCCTTCGGGAAGATGGACGTTGCGGTCGATGATGCAGCGTCGAATGCGGCAGTGGCGTCCTACGGCGACGTGCGAGAACAGGATGGACTGATCGACTTCGGAATAGGAGTTCACGCGGACGTCGGGAGAGATCACGGAGTTCCTGACCATGCCGCCGGAAACGATGCAGCCGTTCGACACGATGGAATCGAGCGCGGTCCCCATGCGATCTTTTTCGGCAAAGACGAACTTGGCGGGCGGGTACTGACGCTGGTGAGTACGGATCGGCCAGTCCTGGTCGTAAAGATTGAAGATGGGAGAGACCGAGACGATATCCATGTTGGCTTCGTAGTAGGCCTCAAGCGTGCCCACATCGCGCCAGTAGAGAGCTTCTTTCTTGTTTTCGTCGACGAAGTCGTAGGCGAAGACGCGATAGTCGCCGACCATCTTCGGCAGGATGTCTTTGCCGAAGTCGTGGCTGGAGGATTGGTCTTCGGCATCTTTGAGCAAGACCGGGATGAGAACATCAGCATTGAATAAGTAGACGCCCATGGAGCCGGCAACTCTCTCGGCGTTCCACGGAGAGCGGAGTTCGGTCTTAGTAGGCTTTTCTTCAAAGCCGTTGATGCGGCCGTCCCGGTCGACATCGACTACGCCGAAGCGGAAAGTCTCCGCGGGATCGATCTGGATGGTGGCGAGAGTAACGTCGGCAGCGGAATCCTTGTGCTGCTTCATCATCTTGCCGTAATTCATTTTGTAGATGTGGTCGCCGGAAAGGATGAGGACGTGTTTGGGCTGCTCGGAGCCGATGGAATAAATGTTCTGATAAACGGCATCGGCGGTGCCCTGATACCACTGATCGCTCACCCGCTTCATGGGAGGAAGCACTTCGACGAACTCGTGCACCTCGCGCCCCAGGATGTTCCAGCCTTCGCGGATGTGACGATTCAGCGACAGCGCTTTGTATTGGGTGAGAATATAGACGCGGCGCAGATCGGAGTTGAGGCAGTTGGAGAGAGTGACATCGATGATGCGATACATGCCGCCGAAAGTGACGGCGGGCTTGGCACGGTCGCGTGTAAGTGGGTAAAGGCGCTCTCCAGCGCCACCGGCCAAAAGAACTCCGAGAGTGTCTTTCATGGAATCACTCCAGAGAAACAGTAGATGGTAGCACAGGGCAAGAGGTTGGCGGGGATTCGGGAGCGTGGGTCCGTATAATGCGGGGGCGAAAGCGCAGCGGGATTAATGTGGAATCTGTAAGGAGAGGAAATGCGGAGGAATGGCGCCGGAGATGCAGCGAAACACATGGACGTAACAGAGGGTCTCGGTGGAAACGACAGCGGCGACAAGGCGCTGGGCATGGACCAAGCAGTCACGCGGCGAGACTTTCTTAATGCGACCCTGCTGGGCGCCGGAAGCTTGCTGTTAAATCCAGTATCGCCGGCGCAATTGCTTGCGGAGAGCGCGGCGGATTCCAGTTGGACGGGTTACGGCGGCGTGGGTGATTACGCGAACTCGAATGGAAACACGCGCGCGGTGCTCGAGGCAGGACATCAGATTCGCGATGGCTTGTTTGAGGACACTCCCGCAAATTCGATTGAGACGGGCGAGATCTATGATTGCGTGATTGTTGGCGGGGGCATCAGCGGGCTGGCGGCGGCGCTGATTTTTCAAAGGCAGGCTGGTCCGGGCAAGACCTGCCTCGTGCTCGACAATCATCCGATTTTCGGAGGCGAAGCCAAGCGTAACCAGTTTCTCGTCGATGGCCACCGGCTGGTTGGACATCAAGGCTCGGCGTTATTTCAGGTTAACTATCCCTACAGTTTTATCGCACGATTCTACGAGTCCATCGGCCTCAAGACTCTACGCCTTGAATATCAGAAGTGGGGAGGACCCGGGCCAGAAGTGCCGCTAACGACTACGCCATATCTTGGTTCGGCACCCTATGGAATGTATTTCGGAGCGAAATTCGGTCAACCGCAGGGAGTCTGGCTCACCGATCCCAAGCAATTGGAAGGAGCTCCGATTTCGGCGAAGGCGCGCGAGGAGTTGCTGAGGTATCAAGCGCCCGACCAAGCTCAAGTGCCGCAGTATCGAGGCGACGCCATCTCACGCCGGCTCGATACCATCACGCTCGAGGACTACTTAATCGAGCGTCATGGGATCAGCCGCGAAACCGTCCGGACATTTCTGCTCGACGAAGGAGGAGCCTTCGGTCTCGGTCCGGACGCGCTTTCCGGCTACACCGCGTATGCCTTCGATGCGCTCGGCCCCCTCGCTGATGCCGAACCGCAGATGTTTCCCGACGGCAACAGTGGCATTGCACGCCTCATCGTGAAAACGCTTATTCCGGAATCGATTGCCGGCCGGCATTCCCTTGAAGACGTCTGCCGGAATAGCGTGAACTTTGCTGCACTCGACCGGGCTGGGGCAGCGGCTCGAATTCGATTGGACTCGACCGCAGTATGGGTAAAGCACGAGGGAGACCCGGCGAAATCCGAGTTCGTCAACATTGCCTACACGCGTGGCGGAAAAGTTTTCCGGGTGAAGGCTCGCTCCGTAGTGATGGCAGGGGGGAGTTGGACGACGAAGAATATTGTCCGCGACCTTCCCGATGATCGCAAAGCAGCCTACGCCGAGTTCCACCGCTCACTCTGTATGGTGGCCAATGTAGCCGTGCGGAACTGGCGATTCCTCTACAAGATGGGGATTTCCGGTTGCCAGTGGTTCGAAGGCCTGGGATCCTATTTGCAGATTCGCAAGCTGGCTCTTTGCGGTACGGACTCGCCAACCATTGGGCCCGACTCTCCGGTGGTGCTCACGATCAAAGTGCTGTACCCACACCCGGGGCAAACCACCGAGCAACAAGGCCACACCGGCCGCGGGGAAATGATTTCCACTCCGTTCCGCGATTACGAACGCCAGATCCGCCAGCAGCTTACGGAAATGTTTGCGCGGTCAGGCTTCGATGCATCCCGCGATATTGCGGGAATTATTCTGAACCGCTGGGGACACGCATACGCGAGTCCGGCTCCGGGGTTTTACTTCGGCAAAGATGGAAAACCCGCGCCGGGAGAAGTTCTTCGGGCAGCACCATTCGGAAGAATCGCCTTCGCCAACGTGGATCTCTCCGGAATGCCCGATCATAAATCTTCGATTATCGAGGCGAACCGCGCCGTGGGACAGTTGCTGGATCAGGTATTGAGCGGGTGAGGAACTAACTTTACATCTGCAATACCAGTATTTTATTTTTCTTTTTCTTCTTCGATTTTGATGCGGAGAGATTTCAGGAACTTGAGATCCTGATCGTTGACCTTGAATTCTGGATTGGTGGAGAGGGTCGTGACCAGGGAGGTCTTATCGGAAGTCTTCTCGCCCTGCTTGCTGACGCCGATGGTGGCTTCGAGGACCAGGAAAACGTCGTAACCGCCTTCTTTAATGCGGGAGACAACTTCGGCGATCTGTTCGGAATCGGAGAGAGACTCGTTAATGGCCTCGCCGAGTTCTTTCATTAGCTGTTTTAGTTGCTGATCCACTGAGTCCCCCGATCGCCTTTCCGCTCCGTTCAATCCACTTAGATGCCTGTGGCCGCCGAACGGTTTCGATCGCGGGCGCAGGTTTGGGATATTGTAGCGCCGAAGGCTGTTAAAATCGAGGCCGTGGGCAAGGTCTCTACAGCAAGAAAACTCGGGGTGGCAGCACGCGTCGCGTCGCAGCAAGCCCAGCGGAACCGGTTGGTGCGGGCGGCGGGTAGCGCGGTAGCTACGACGGCCCGCGCCTTTGGGCGCGTGCTGCATCAGTTGTGGCTGGAGGTTGCGGGGCTTATCTTCCTGGTGATGGCATGTAGCGGCGGCGCCGCCGCGGTGCGTGAGTACGCGAAATATCACGCAGGACACACGGGGTTAGGGCGCGTGGTGGTTGCAATTTGTTTCACAGTGACATTCGTGTGGTTTGGCGTGAGTTCGTTTTGGCGGGTGAGGAGGAAGGGAAGTGGGGCGCGGTAATTGTGGTTGGGGTTGTGGCGCCACACGCGACAGCAGATTCCTCTGCGCAGCGCGCTTCGGAATGACAGAGAGCCGGCAAGTGATTAAATCATGGTGAACAAATTGAAAACCGTCGTTGAGAGTGCTGGCGGTGTCGAGACCTCTTCGAACATTCCGGTGAATCCGCTTTATACGCCCGCTGACCTCAAAGGATCCGATTACGAGAGCGAAGTGGGATACCCCGGTGAATATCCATTCACTCGCGGGGTGCAGCCGACGATGTACCGCGGACGGCTGTGGACCATGCGGCAGTATGCGGGCATGGGCGACGCCGAGGAATCGAATAAGCGCTACAAATATTTGCTGGCAAATGGGACGACCGGACTTTCGGTGGCGTTCGATCTGCCGACGCAGATTGGAATGGACTCGGACCATGCGCTTGCCGCGGGTGAAGTGGGCAAGGTCGGCGTCGCGATTGATTCCATCGAGGATATGGAGCGGCTGTTTCACGGCATCGATCTGACGAAGATTTCTACATCGATGACCATCAATGCAACGGGATCGATCCTGTTGGCGTTGTATGTGGCAGTGGCGCGGCGGCAGGGCGCGGACATCCGCAAACTTTCGGGCACTGTACAGAACGATGTGCTCAAGGAGTACATTGCGCGGGGAACATATATTTATCCGCCGCAGCAGGCGCTGCGCGTGATTACCGACATGTTTGCCTGGGCGCAGGGGAATGTGCCGGAGTGGAATACGATTTCGATTTCCGGTTATCACATGCGCGAGGCGGGATCGACGGCGGTGCAGGAAGTGGCCTTCACGCTGGGCAACGGCATGGCGTATGTGGAGGCGGCGATCAAAGCAGGGCTGGATGTGGACAAGTTCGCGCCGCGGCTGTCGTTCTTTTTTAATGCGCACAACAATTTTCTCGAAGAAGTTGCGAAGTTTCGCGCGGCGCGAAGGATGTGGGCGCGCATCATGCGGGAACATTTCAAGGCGAAAAATCCGAAATCGTGGATGCTGCGCTTTCATACGCAGACGGCGGGATCGACGCTGACGGCGCAGCAGCCGGAAAATAACATTGTGCGGACAGCGCTCCAGGCGCTGGCGGCGGTGCTGGGCGGTACGCAGTCGCTGCACACGAATTCGTATGACGAAGCGCTGGCGCTGCCGACGGAGCAGGCGGCGCGGATTGCGTTGCGCACGCAGCAGGTGATTGCCTACGAGTCCGGCGTGGCGCAAACCGTCGATCCGCTGGCGGGATCGTATTACATCGAGACGCTGACCAATGAGATTGAGAAGCGCGCGGCGGAATATCTGGGGAAGATCGAAGTGCTGGGCGGCATGTTGAAGGCGATTGAACGCGGATTCGTGCAGCAGGAGATTCAGAACGCGGCGTACGAGTATCAGCAGGCCGTGGATCGCGGGGATTCGGTGGTGGTCGGGGTGAACCGGTTCGAGGTGGAAACGGAGAAGGCAATCCCGATTCAGAGGATCGATCCGGCGCTGGAACCGAAGCAGATTGAGCGAGTACGGGCGTTGCGGGAACGTCGCGATGCCGGGCCGTGGAAGAGCGCGCTGGCTTCGGTGGAGGATGCGGCGCGCTCGGGTGCGAACGTCATGCCTCGGATTCTGGCCGCTGTGGAGGCTTATGCGACCGTGGGTGAAATTTCAGATGCGATGCGGCGGGTGTTCGGGGAGCATCGGGAGGCGGTGGTGGTTTGAAGGCCGTCGTTGGTCGATAGTCGTTGGCGCGCTAACGTTTTCAAAAGGGATCATAGTCGGTAAAAAACGACCCAGTTTTCACGAGGCAACCGTTTCAGTCGCTGAGTCCGCCAGCTTGGAGCCAAATCCAACCCTGTCGCGCCTATTTCATAAATAGCTCAGCCACCAATCTTTTCTTCTTTGCTTGACTCCCATGAACCAGCGGCACGGGAAGTAGAGAATAATTACCGCCGTCATCCAGATCAGATAGATGAATACGAGCCTGTGACCATAGCCGTTGGGGATGTCGTTCAGTAAGAATGCGCCGTGAAGCAGCCATGACACGGGCTGATGGAACAGTAGCGCCATCACGACGGCGAGCGCGTGGATCAGGTATAGATGAAGAACATAATAGAACAGCGGGACGCGGCCGAAGACTACCAGCACGGAAGCTAACCCGGTCGTAAGTTGCTGTGAGGTCCGCTTGTCGAGCCAGGCCAGAAAAAGAAGCGACGGCCCAAGCGTCATCAGCAGGTATTGCAACGAGGGCGGATATTTTTCCACGTCGAAGAAAAGGATCACGGTCTTTTCGACCGTGGGTTGGACGTGCCAGGGACCCTGCGAGACGCCTCCCTGACCGACTGGCGGATTGCCGTAAAGATTGGTCGCACGGAGCAGTACAAATGCAAGTGTGAGGATCAGGCCGAGGCGCGCTATCACTTTCCGGCGGCGATCCGGTTCGAGCAAATAAACCGAGCCAAAGGCGTACCCGGCGCCCATTACTGCAACCCAAGGAACGATTTGGAAAAGGACGAACTGGGGGATGTGGAAGGGCAGGTATACGAATCCGCGAGCGTGAAGCAGAGTCCAGAGCCACGCCAGGGATCCGAATTGCTTCGGGCGAATGCCATCGAGAAGATTGTGGGTCGCGATCACCAGAACGGATATTGCCCCGAGCCAGCGCACGGGCAATCGGACCGCCGCAGCCATGATGACCATGCATGCGCCCAGCGCCCAGATCACGCCAAAGAAGCCGAAGGGAATTTGAAATGTCCAGGCCGTTCCCACGACTGTGAATTCCAGAACGATGAGCCAGAGGCCGCGCGTCCAGAGAAAACGGCTGAGTTCCGCGGGAGTTCGCCGTCGGCCGTAAAAAAATGCGCCCGTTCCAGCCAGAAAGAAAAACAGCGGCGCGCAGAAGTGCGTAATCCAGCGCGTGAAAAAAAGCGCGGGCCAAGTGAGGGCCAGATTTTCCGGCTCGAATCGGAGATGAGTGAAAAAGTCGCGAGTATGGTCGAGAGCCATGACCACCATGACAATGCCGCGAAGGATATCGATGGGCGCGATGCGTCCGAGGACAGCGGGAAGCTTAGGCCCACTTAGAGCGGGCGCTACGGAGATGGTTGCGGACATGTTGCTCCCTCCCGAGGTGTTGTTCGGTTGGACGATTTGGTAGCTGGAATGTTAGTCGGAGATTGACGCTGGTTCAAGCGGCGGATTTAGTCGTCAGAGGTTTTGTAATCGCAGGCATTGCGACAGGCGTCGCAGTACATGAGTCCGTCCTGGCAGACGCGGACCTCGAGTACAGTCTGGCAGAGGCAGCAGTACTTTTCGCACTCGCACTGCGCTTCCGGCATTTCACACTGGGCGCAACGGTATTTGGCCTGGCTAGTTCCGGTGGACATAGGAATAATGTAGCGCTGAGGCGGCGGGGCAGGGAACGTGCCGTTAGTAACGTCGATTGCTGATTGTAGATTTTAGATTGTCGATTGAAAACCTCTCGTCTACCCTCGCAGCGAATGGAGTCCGAATTCTTTATCAGCAATCAGCAATCAGCAATTCCTTTCTGCGCGATGCCCGTGTCCTATAATTCGTAGCAATGACCTTCCAACAAGTGCTGGATGGAGCGGAAGTTCTCGCGCAAAACGGGGATCCGGGCGTGAGCAGTGTGGAATATGACTCGCGGCGGGTAAAGCCGGGGTGCGTCTTCGTGGCCATGCGCGGCGAGTCGAGCGATGGCAATCGGTTTATCGATCAGGCGATTCAGGCGGGTGCGGTGGCGGTGGTTACGGATTCCGCGGCGGAGAAGCCGCGTCCAGGCGTGGGCTGGGCTTTGGTGCCGCACGGGCGACGGGCGCTGGCGCGGACAAGCGCAAATTTCTACAAGAGACCGGCGGAGCGGATTGCGGTCACTGGAATTACCGGGACGAATGGCAAGAGCACCACGGCATTTCTTTTGGAAGCGATTCTCACGGCAGCGGGGCGGAAGAGCGCGCTGATCGGGACGATCGAGTATCACGTGGCCGGGAAAGTTTTGCCGGCGCCGCATACCACGCCGGAGGCGCTGGAACTGAATCGTATGTTCAACGAAGCGCTGGGAAATGGGGCGACCGATGTGGTCATGGAAGTTTCATCGCACGCGCTGGCGCAGGAGCGGGTGTATGGCGTGCCGTTTGACGTGGCAGTGTTTACCAATCTGACCCGCGACCATCTCGATTATCACAAAACAATGGAAGAATATTTCGCGGCCAAGCGGGTGTTGTTCGAGGGCTGCGGCACGGATGCGCCGCGAGCCGCGGTCACAAATGTGGATGACGAGTACGGCGCGAAGCTGGCGGAGTTCAGCCGAAAGCGCAGTTCCGTGGTGCTGAAATATGGATGGGAGCGTGGCGATCTGCACGCGGAGAAAGTGGAGATAACAACCCGCGGGACACGTTTTGATCTGGTGATGCCGGAGGGGAAAGTTGCGATTTTCTCGGCGCTGATCGGGCGGGTGAATGTGTACAACATTTTGGCAGCGGCAGGAGCGGCCTATGCGCGCGGCTGCGCTGCGCAAGCTATCGCGGCGGGGATCGGAAAGCTGGCGTGTGTTCCGGGAAGATTCGAACGCGTGGACTGCGGCCAGCCCTTCACTGTGGTGGTGGACTATGCGCATACCGATGATGCTTTGCGGAATCTGACGGCGCTGGCCCGAGAGTTGGTTACCAGCGTTGGGACTAAAGGAAGAGTGCTGACGGTGTTTGGATGCGGCGGCGATCGCGACCGGAAGAAGCGTCCGTTGATGGGCGAAGCTGCGGGACGGGGAAGCGATTTCGTGGTGCTGACGTCGGACAATCCTCGTAGCGAAGATCCGCTGGCGATTATCAACGACGCAGTGGTGGGCCTGCAGAAAACTGACGTGAAGTACACGGTCGAGGCCGACCGACGTAAGGCGATTGCGCTCGCGATTGGTGAAGCGCGGCCGGGAGATATTGTTCTGCTGGCGGGGAAGGGGCACGAGAAGGTCCAGGTCATGAGGGAGGGTGCGATTCCGTTTGATGATTTGGAAGTCGCGCGCGCGGCGCTGCTGGCAGCAGGGTTTGAATGCGACGCAGCTGGGGCCGGAGCGAGAGCATGAAGCTGACGCTGGCAAAGATTGCCGAATTTATTGGCGCGGCTGAGAAGTTTTCACCGGAAGAAGTGGCGATTGGCTATTCGATTGACTCGCGCACCGTAAGGCCGCGCGAGCTTTTCTTCGCAGTAAAAGGTGAGCGGCTGGATGGGCACGACTTCGTGGAGCAGGCGCTGGAAAGAGGCGCGGCCGTGGCTGTAGTGCGTAGGGATCAAGTCGAGCGTTATCCGGCGAAGGCGCGGTTGCTTGCGGTGGAAGACACGCTGGTCGCATTGCAGACTCTGGCTACGGCAGTGCGAAAGCTGTGGGGCAAGCCTCTGATCGCGGTGACGGGATCGGCGGGGAAGACGACTACGAAGGAAGCGATCGCGCACGTTTTGAGTGCGCGGTTTCGGGTGCTGAAGTCGGAAGGAAATTTCAATAATCATTTTGGTTTGCCGCTGATGCTGCTGAAGTTGGAACCGGCGCACGACGTGGCGGTGATTGAGATGGGTATGTCGCACGCAGGTGAGATTCGAGCACTGGCGAAGATTGCGCAGCCGGAGATTGGAGTGGTTACGAACGTCGCCCCGGTACATCTGGAATTTTTCGATTCCCTGGCGGGGATTGCACGGGCGAAGTACGAGTTGGTTGAATCGCTGCCCGCGAGCGGAACGGCAGTGTTGAACGCTGACGACGAATACGTCTCGCAGTTTGGGCGAGACTTCAAGGGCAAAGTGGTGATGTATGGCACGTGGGCAACCGCGGATGTCAGAGCAGAGAAAATTCAGTCGCGGGGACCGGAGGGCGTGGAGTTCGATGTGGTGATTGGAGGTTTACGAGAGCACGGTAAGTTGCCTCTGGTGGGAGAGCACAATGTATTGAATGCGCTGGCGGCGGCGGCGGTCGGTCTGGAGCGTGGGCTCAAGCTTTCCGAAGCGGTTGCGGCTCTTGCGACTTTGGCCGCGGCGGACAAACGCGGGCAGGTTCTCCAAGTGGGTAACATCACGGTGATCAACGATTGCTACAATTCGAATCCAAAGGCGCTGGCCGCGATGGTGGATGCGCTGGCCGCGATGGCGGCTAAGCGAAGGATTGTGGTGGCGGGCGAGATGCTGGAGTTGGGGCCGGCGGGCGAAGAGATGCACCGGCGGGCCGGGCAACATGTTGCGGACAAAAAGATAGATGTGCTGCTTGGAGTGCGCGGATTGGCGCAGGCTATGGTTGAGGATGCGAGACAAGCGGGAACCCGCGCGGAGTTTGTGGCATCTTCCGAAGAAGCTGGAGAATGGTTGGCGCGCGAGGCGCGGGATGGAGATGTCGTACTCTTGAAGGCTTCGCGCGGCGTGAAACTGGAGAAGGCGCTGGAAAACTGGAAGGCACGGCGCGACGGCAATTAATTCTTCACCACGGAGACACGGAGAAAAACGAAAGGATGTTTTTCCGAGATGAAACTGCCTTCGTTTCTTGAAAGAGTTGTACTTTCTCCGTGGCTCCGTGGCTCCGCGGTGGAATCGGGTTTGAGTCTGTTAAGACGTTTCGAGCGGGACGGAGGCTGATTGCTCTATTGGCTGTTGTTCGTGAAGCTGCAACATTATTTTCCGCCGTTTCGCATCTTCCGCTATTTGACGTTCCGCACTGCGTTCGCCAGCCTTACCGCACTCTTTACCGCGCTCATCGTAGGGCCACTGGTGATTAACCGGCTGCGCGAATTCCAGATTGGACAATACATTCGAGAAGAAGGTCCGAAGGCTCATCAGAAAAAAGCAGGCACTCCGACCATGGGTGGGTTGCTGATTGCGATTGCCATCGTGGTGCCTACGCTGCTGTGGGCGGACCTGAGCAACCGCTTTGTGTGGATCGCCGTGTTTGCCACCTGCGCATTTGCGGCGATCGGATTTACCGACGATTACACCAAGGTGGCGCATCGCCGCAATCTCGGGCTGACGGGGCGGGCGAAGCTGGGACTGCAGATTGCGACCAGCATTGTGATTGCGGTGATGCTCATCGCCATGCAGACCTATGGAATGTACTCGACGAAACTGATTGTGCCGTTCTTTAAACAATTCCATCCTGACCTGGTGGTGCAGAATCTGGAACGGTTCCCGCATCTGTGGCCGCTGGCGTTCCTGCCTTTTATTGCGTTCGTGGCCTTCGTGATTGTGGGATCGAGCAACGCGGTGAATCTTACGGATGGGCTCGACGGCCTGGCGATCGGCTGCACCGTGATCGCAGCCGGGGCGCTTTCGGTGTTGACTTACGTGAGCGGGCACGCGACCTTTGCCACGTACCTGGAAATTCCAAAAATGCCGCAGGTGGGCGAGTTGACGGTTTTCTGCGGGGCGATGGTGGGCTCGTCGATTGGATTCTTGTGGTACAACGCGCACCCGGCTGAAGTATTTATGGGCGATGTGGGATCGCTGGCGCTGGGCGGGGCGATTGGTACGGTCGCGGTGATCATCAAGCAGGAACTGCTGCTGCCGTTTATCGGCGGAGTGTTTGTGATCGAGGCGATGTCGGTAATCTTGCAAGTAGGATCGTACAAGCTGCGCAAGAAACGAATTTTCAAAATGGCGCCGCTGCATCATCATTTTGAGCTGATGGGATGGTCGGAGTCGAAGATTATTGTGCGGTTTTGGATTGCGTCGCTGGTATTTGCGCTGTTCGCACTGACGACTCTGAAGCTGCGTTAAGAGCGACTCACCACAGAGTCACAGAGGCACGGAGAAGAACGAAAAACAATAAATTGCTCTTCTCCGTGTCTCCGTGTCTCCGTGGTGAAATGAATCTTGATGGAACTCAACAACAAACGCGTGCTGGTGGTTGGCCTCGGCAAGTCCGGAGTGGCGTCCGCGCTTTTCCTGAAGGCACATGGGGCGCGAGTCACGGTGTCCGACACTAAGAGTGGAGACGAACTGCGCAACGAAATTCCTGTGCTACTCGATCATGGGATTACGGTCGAGACCGGCGGGCACGGCGAGCGCACCTTTCGCGGACAGGATTTGATTGTGGTGAGCCCTGGTGTTCCGGTGGACGCGCCGCTGCTGGCGCAGGCACGGTCGTTGGGCGAGCCAGTGATCGGCGAGATTGAGCTGGCGGCGCAGTTTTTGCCAGGACCGATTGTGGCGATTACCGGTTCGAATGGGAAGACTACGACGACTACGCTCGCGGGAGAGATTCTGGCTGCGGGAGGGTTGCCGACACTCGTCGGCGGAAACATTGGCACTCCGGCGATTTCGCTGGCGGAGCGGGCGAAGCCGGAGAGCGTGATTGTGCTGGAAGTCTCGAGCTTTCAACTGGAGACCATTCAGACGTTCCGACCCAAGGTCGCGGTGATATTGAACGTTACGCCTGACCATCTGGATCGGCATCGGACGTTTGAGGCTTACGTAGATGCGAAGGCGCGGATGTTTGAGAACCAGCAGGAAGGCGACTTCGCGGTGTTGAACGAGGATGATCCGACTTGCGTGGCGATGGCGGCGCGGACGCGGGCGCAGGGGTTCTGGTTCAGCCGGCAGAAGGAAGTGAAGCAGGGAGCGTGGGTGCGCGAGGGGAATATTTTGTTCCGCGACGGCCGCGGACAACGCGAGGTGATGCTAGTTTCCGAGATTCCGCTAAAGGGTGCGCACAATCTCGAGAACGTGCTCGCGGCGGTTTGCGTGGGCGTGCTGATGGGATGCGCGCCGGAGAAGATCGGGCAGGCGGTGCGCAATTTTAAGGCGGTTGAGCACCGGCTGGAGTTTGTGGCGACGATCCGCGGCGTGGACTATTACAACGATTCGAAGGCCACGAACGTGGATGCGACGATTAAGGCGTTGGAGTCGTTTCCTGCGAACATCCACCTCATTCTTGGCGGCAAGGATAAAGGTGGTGACTACAGTGTGCTCAACGACCTGCTGCGGCAGCGGGTGAAGCGGGCTTATACGATCGGCGCGGCGGCGGGGAAGATTGAGTCGCAAATTAAAAATGTCGAGATCGTACACGCCGAAACTTTGGAAAACGCTCTGCGCAAGGCCAATGCCGTAGCCGAGCCGGGTGATGTAGTGTTGCTGGCTCCAGCTTGCGCGAGCTTCGATCAGTTCAAGAATTATGAGCAGCGCGGACAGGTGTTTAAGGAGATTGTAAGGCGGCTGGAGTGATGCCTGCTTTTTGTCTCCATTCGTGCCGATGCCCTCTGCCGTCCCTGACGGGACTCGGTTCCATTTTCCTCGCCTTACCCAGGACTTACGTCCTGGGCTAACATGTGCCGCCGCTCTGCGGCTTGAGTCCGGTAGTTCGATTTGCGTCTTCGACTGATACATCCCGAACCAAGACAATCAACAGTCATCAATCAACAATCAGCGATTCCCTTTCTGCCTCTCCGCTCCTCCGTGGTGAAATGAACTTCCCATGGCAAAGCGGGTGAGTGTCGATCGCTGGTTGTTCACCGTCATCATGTTGCTGGTGTTTGTGGGGCTGGTAATGGTGTTTTCGGCGTCGGCGGTGATGGCGCGGGAGCGGTTTGGGTCGCCCTATGCGTTTTTGTTAAAGCAGTTGATCTGGGCAGCCGTGGGCTTGGCGGCAATGGTGGTGGCGATGCGGGTGGATTATCGTCGCTACAAACATCCGGCGCTGGTGTTTTCGCTGATGGGGCTGACCACGCTGCTGCTGATCTCCGTGTTCTTTCTGGATCGCTCGCACCATACGCATCGCTGGATTCACGCGGGTGGTTTTTCATTTCAGCCTTCGGAACTGGCCAAACCCGTGCTGATTCTGTTTCTCGCCTACTTTCTTGAGGCGCGCACGAAAACCATGGATGACTGGCGCAATACGCTGGCGCCGGCAGCCGCGCCTGTGTTAGTGCTGCTTGGGCTGATCGTGCTGCAGCCCGACTTAGGTACAGCCATCGCGTGTGCGGGGATTGCGGCTTGTGTTCTGTATGTGGCGGGCATGCGACTGCGGTACTTCGCGTACGCGTTTGGGGCGTCGCTGTTGCCTTTGTATTTCCTGATTTTTCATGTGAGCTTTCGGCGCGATCGAATTCTGGCTTTTATGAATCCGTATGCCGAGCGGCAGAAAGCCGGGTTTCACCTGATTCAATCGCTGATTGCGGTGGCTACTGGCGGGATCACCGGCACTGGGCTGATGGAGGGGAAGCAGAAGCTATTTTATCTGCCGGAACCGCATACTGATTTTATTTTTGCCGTCACTGCGGAAGAATTGGGGCTGGTGGGAGCGATGTTTGTGATCGCGCTGTTTGCCATATTTCTATGGCGCGGAATGCGGGCTTCGTGGCGCACCGGAGACATTTTTGGAAGATACCTGGCCGTGGGGATTACGTGCATGGTTGTCTTGCAGGCATTCATTAACATCAGCGTGGTTTTGGGTATGATGCCGACCAAGGGGATTCCCTTACCGCTGGTTTCGTACGGTGGGTCGTCATTGTTTTTTACGCTGGCTTGTGTGGGTGTGCTGTTGAATATTACTAAGCAGGCGGAATAAAAATCTGTTGCCACGGATTTGCACGGATCTTCACGATTAAGGCTCAAGGAGAACGGATTGAGACGACTGATCTTTCTTTTCCTGTTTTGCTTCGCAGTGGCATCGATATCCGCTGCGCAAAAAACCGCTCCATCCCCAGCGATCGAACTGCCGCCTCAGACTCCTATCTTCACAGCGGCGGAACTCGCTGCGAAAGTTCCGGCGGCGAAGCCAGAGGACGTGAAGTCGATGGATGCGATCCTGGTGGCGATTTACGACGTGATCTCCGGCCCGGCTGGCGATCGCGACTGGAAGCGCTTCCGTTCACTCTTTCTTCCACAGGCGCGCTTCACTCAGGTCAGCACGGGGCCGGATGGGTCTGTGGCGGTCATCGCGTGGAATGTGGACGAGTTTGTGCGCGATGCCGGACTGGTCTTCGCTAAAGAGCCGTTCTACGAGAAAGCGATCGTGAACCGGCCTGAGAGTTTCGGAAATGTCACGCAGGTATTTAGCAGCTACGAGTCGCGGCATAGCCCGACCGACAAGCCTTTCGAGCGGGGAATCAACAGCATTCAGTTGTTGAACGACGGCACGCGCTGGTGGGTACTTTCGATTTTGTGGGATAAGGAGCGGCCGGGCAATCCGCTGCCAGAAAAATTTGCGAAAAAATAAATTGGAAATCGGGAGTTGCTGATTCCTGATTTCTGACTGCCGATAGGTTTGCACCGTCTTTTCAATCAACAATCGGCAATCCACAATCAGCAATTCCTTATATAGTCACCTCATGCGGGCCATTCTGGCGGGCGGCGGGACGGGTGGGCATGTGATACCCGCGCTGGCTATCGCCAACGAACTCAAGAAAAATTATGCGGCCGAGGTGCTGTTCATCGGGACGGCGCGTGGGATCGAAAACCGTCTGGTGCCGGCGGCGGGGTATCCACTGCAACTGGTGCGGGTGGGAGCGCTGAAGAATGTGAGCCTGATGACGCGGGCGAAGACGGCATTCGACTTGCCCCGCGCGGTTTGGGATGCGGGCCGCATGTTGAATGAGTTCGCACCGGACGTGGTGATTGGCGTGGGTGGATATGCGTCGGGTCCGGCGATGCTGGCGGCGGTGGTGAAGCATATTCCGACTCTGGCTTTTGAGCCGAATGTGGTGCCGGGATTTGCCAATCGAGTAGTGGCGCGGTTTGTTTCGGGAGCGGCGGTGCACTTTGAGGAGACGGCAAAATACTTTCGCCGTGCGGAAGTAACGGGTGTGCCGGTGCGGCAGGCGTTCTTTGATATTGCGGTTCTAAAAAATAGGACGCACGGCGGGACGCCGACGCTGCTGGTGTTTGGCGGAAGCCAGGGAGCGCACGCGATCAATGAGGCGATGATCCGGTGTTTGCCGGAGTTGCAGCGGCAGGCGGCGGGGATACACATTATTCATCAGACCGGCGAGCGTGACTATAATGACGCGCGGGCGGCGTATCGCGGACTGGGTGAGTCGGCTGAGGTTTTCAAATTTATTGAGGACATGCCGGCCGCGTTTGCACGAGCAGATTTGGTGGTCTGCCGGTCAGGTGCGAGCACCGTGGCCGAAATTACGGCGGCAGGAAAGCCGGCGATCTTTGTGCCGTTCCCGCGGGCGGCGGACGATCATCAGCGCGTGAATGCAGAGGCGCTGGCGAGCGAGGGTGCGGCTGTAGTGGTGGAGGAGTCGAAGCTGGAGGGGGTTTGGCTGGCGGAGACGATTGCGGCGTTGCTTGGTGATCCGGGGCGTTTGGCAGGAATGAGTGAAGCGGCGCGGGGGTTGGCGCATCCCAATGCGGCGCGGGATATTGCGGCGATGGCGGCTCGTGTGGCGGGAATTGAAGAAAACTAGCCACGGATTTGCACGGATTCTTCGGAGCTTAGAAAATCTCTATGGAAGAAACTAGAAGATTTCTATATCACGAGAAATATCCTAAGGGGAGTATGGTCCAGATCGCCAAGCGTGATGTACTCGAAGACTTTATAGGGACTTGGAAGCTGCACCACAAATTAGAGCCGCAGCAACTTGACTATGCAGGGCGGACCGGCAAGATAAAGTCCGTCAGCTTTTATCACGGAGGGTATGAGTTGTATCAGATGCGAAGGCATTCCGGGAATATGGCACGAACAACTCCTGAAAACTTGTACCTCGTCTTCCTGACTATAGTTTTTTTATCCGTGTGAATCCGTGTAATCCGTGGCGACGAAGTTGACTTATGTTTGCCAAGATTCAGCAGATACATTTCGTAGGCATTGGCGGGATCGGCATGAGTGGGATTGCCGAGGTGTTGCTGAATCTTGGGTATAAGGTTTCCGGATCCGATCTGAAAAGTTCTGCTGTCACACAGCGGCTGGCCGGCTTGGGCGCCGTGATCTTTGAAGGGCATCGCGCGGAGAATATTGCCGGGGCGGAGGTCGTCGTCACCAGTTCGGCGATCGCGCAGGAAAATCCTGAGGTTCTTGAAGCTCACAAACTGCACGTCCCGGTCATTCAGCGCGCGGAAATGCTGGCGGAGTTGATGCGGTTGAAGTATGGCATCGCCGTCGCCGGGATGCATGGCAAGACGACTACAACCTCAATGGTTGCGGCGGTGCTGGCCGGCGGCGCGCTCGATCCTACCGTGGTGGTGGGTGGGCGCGTGGACGCAATGGGGTCGAATGCGCGGCTGGGCAAGTCGCAGTATCTGGTGGCGGAGGCGGATGAGAGCGACCGGTCTTTCTTGAAATTGTCCCCAATTCTTTCTGTGGTGACAAACATCGACCGCGAGCACATGGATTGCTACCGCAATATGCGGGACGTGAAGAAGACATTTCTGGAATTCATGGACCGGGTTCCGTTTTACGGGATGGTGGTGGCATGCAATGACGACCCGATACTGCGTCGATTGCTGCCCGAAGTGCAGCGGCGCACGGTGACTTACGGGACGAAGCGTGGGTCAGATTTCTGGATCAAGCTCGAAGCGAATTCTGCTGCGTCGGGTGTGGCGAAAAACGTGCCCGGCGACGGCACGCCTTTGAGCCGCTTTCGGGTGAGTTATCGAAAGAAAGACCTGGGAGAGTTTACGCTGCACGTGCCGGGTTTACACAACATCTTGAATGCGACGGCGGCGATTGCGGTTGGCATAGGCTTAGATGTTGGCGTGGATGCGATCCGCGCGGCGCTCGATCAGTTCCGCGGGGTTGACCGGCGATTCCAGTTGCGCGGGCGGGCGGCGGGTGTGAGCGTGATTGACGATTACGGACACCATCCTACCGAGATCAAAGCGACGCTGGCGGCGGCGAGGTCGTGCGGCTTTCGCAAAGTTCATGTGATTTTCCAGCCACACCGGTACACGCGCACTCGCGATTTGATGGAAGACTTCGCCACAGCGTTTGGCGATGCAGATTCGCTGTTCGTGCTGGATATTTATGCGGCGAGCGAGAATCCGATCGAGGGCATCAGCGGGGAAGCACTGGCGCGGACGATACGCGAGAAAGGCGGAGCGAATGCGCAGTATGCGAGTTCGTTCGCGGATGCGGTGAGTGCGGCCGTCGCTGTGGTAGAGGATGGGGACATGATTCTGACCTTGGGCGCGGGCAGCGTTTCGCAGCTGGGGCCGATGATTGTGGAGAAGTTGAAGGAGCGCGAGTGAAGTTCTAAGGGCATAAGTTTGGATGGAGTAAGGGTAATGGTAGAATAAGCGTATGAGCATGTGTATGCTCATACGTCGGTAGAAAGCAGGCCTGATCTTATGAAAACCGCAAGACTGCAAGTGTTGACCACCCCAGCCTTTCGCGATTGGCTGCGCAAAGAGGCGCGAAATGCAGGAGTGAGCGTAGCGGAACTGGTGCGTACGCGTTGCGAGCGGAAGCCGACCGGAGAAGAACAGACTGTGGCCAGGTTAGCCGCAGACCTTCAGAAGGAAGTCCGCAGAGCGCAAGGAGCACTGCGAAGCGGTCTGGCCGAAGCCAATTCGGTGCTGGGGGAACTTAAAGCGAAACGCCAACAACGTCAGAATTTGGAGCGCGCGTGAGTATTTTGACTCAAGCGGTGGAAGCTATTAGGGAGGCGCTGAAACTCACAGACGAGGTCCGCCGCGCTGGCGACACGCTCAAAGAGTTAGCCCAAGAAATGCGCGACCACGACCGCCGGATTACGCGCCTCGAGGCCCAATGGGAAACGGCCGCTTTGTTGTCGCGACGGCGATTGGAATAGAGTGGGTTCTCGGGAACTAATTTTGGCTCGACTACGTATCTTCCATTGCTAACGGATTGGACGGAGGTTCGTCCAATCTGGCATAAGGGGTTCAAGCCATGAAAAATACACAGGCGTGGGGATGGCTGATAGCGGGAGTGATGGCGCTGGGGTTGAACGGTTTTTATCACGACGGAGACGCGGCTTGGGCGCACCGGATTGTGGATCAGGTTGCTGACCGTTCGGGAAACTTGGCGGACCTGGCCTCGGTGCAGGTTGACCGATTGATGGAGAAGGCCGACTTGGTTGCTGCGCTGGATGAAACCGCGTCTTGCCGTTTGAGTACGGCGATGGCCCGGCTCCAGACTAAATTCGCCCGGACTCAAAGCGGGATGGCGCGGTTTGAGGCCATGTCGGCTCGCCAGGAAGCGACTCTGGCGCGAGTGGAGGCCAACCGGGCGCGGATTGAGGCGCAGGTTGCGCGGGTGCGTTTTACGCCAGTTGAATTGAACGCCGTAAGGATTCCCGCCATGAGTTGTCCGCGGGTGCGTGTGAATATTCCCCGAGTCGATGTTCCGGCGGTGCAGGTTGATTTGGGTACCGGACCGATTTAAGGCTCTTACTTTTCGAAGGCGGACGCGGAGAAACTACCGCGCCCACTTTTTGTTTTTGGAAAGTACCTCTAGGGGGTGCGGCCGGCTTCGCCTAGGCGGACAGCCGAGGCGGCTGTCTCCACATAGCTCGTGCTTGTCATCTTCTAAATTTTCTCCCGATGATGCCTCATCCGATTCCTGCCTGTGCAAAAAGCCAATATTTTGTCTGTCTCAATTCGCGAAATAAAGTTATAGTTTGAAGGCTCAGCGATTCATAGCGACAACTGACCTGAACTGATGGCGCGGAAGTCGGGTTCCACCATCTTGCAGGAGGAGTTGTATCCACCCAGCGTGGAGACTGCGCGCGAGGAGATTGACGACGCGCGCCTGATCGACCTGGATGTGGACGAGGAATCTCCATTCCTGCGCGGTCAAAAGCGCGTCTCCGCCCGCCGAAGTTCTCTTCCGAAAAAAACTGCAAACCGTTTGTTGTGGGCTGTGGTGGCGGCCGGCATCGTGTGCGTCGCGGCATTAGGCGCGGCGTGGCTGTATCACTACGGCGAGCACTCGTGGCGCTTCCGGGTGGAGTCGAGCGACAACATTGAAGTCACGGGCATGCAGAATGTGACCAAGGCGCAAATCATGGAGGTGATGGGCGCCGACATTGGGCGCAACATTTTCTTCATTCCGCTGCCCCAGCAAAAGGCGCAACTGGAGCAGATTCCGTGGGTGGAATCGGCCAGCGTGATGCGCTTTGTTCCCAACCGACTGAAGGTGGAAATTCACGAACGCACGCCGGTGGCGTTCGCGCGCGTAGGGCCCCGCATGTCGCTGATTGACGCTGGTGGAACGCTCATGGAGTTGACCCCGAAACACAAATATTCCTTCCCGGTAATTCTGGGAATGAATCCGGGCGAGCCTCTTTCAACGCGCGCACCGCGGATGAAGACATATGCCGAGATGGTGAGCGACTTAGATTCAGGCGGGGCGCGGTACTCGCAGGATTTGAGCGAAGTGGACATCTCCGATCTGGATGATGTGAAGGTGCGGGTGAACGATCCGGCGGGAGATGTGCTGGTGCATCTCGGATCGTCGGATTTTCTGCGGCGCTACAAAATTTATGTGAGCCACGCGCAAGGGTGGCGGCAGCAGTTTCAAAAGCTGGAGTCGGTAGATCTGCGCTACGACAACCAGATCATCGTGAATCCAGATATGGAGCGCACTGCGAAGACTGCCGCGTTGAGCCCGGCGGTTGCGAAAACGGCGGCTGCGGCGGGAGTGAAGCCGGCAGCGCTGATCAGCCGTCTGCCTCCGCATGATCGTGCCGTGCCAAAGCCCGCATTCGAGTTGACGCAGAAGACGCTGGATGCAACGGGCGCGACGGTCGCAACCAAGAAACCGGCCGCGAAAACAAAAGTTAAGAACGCAGCGGCGAAGACAGGAAAGGCAAGCACAAGCGTGAAAAAGGCGTCCGCTGGGAAGCTCGCGACGTCCGCAACGGTGACGAAGGCCCCGGCAGGAAAGCAGGCACCATTGTCCGCGTCGAAACCAACATCTGCGCCGAAGCCGACGGCAAAATCCCCCGGCCACAGCGGTGGTCAGAAACCGAGCCCGGCGGTTGCCAAGAGTCAGACGGATCGGGAGCCGAGGCCGTGAAGATGAGATTCGGCGCGACAGGGAATTCATTGAAGAATTTATTGGAGTGCTTATAAAGAATGGCGAATCAGCAGGGAAATTTTTTAACGGCAATTGACGTTGGCAGTGCGAAGACGTGCGCGCTCATGGTGGAGGTCACCGATAGCGGCCTGCGCTATCGCGGACACGGCGTGGCGGAGTCACGGGGCTCGCGCAAGGGCGTGATCGTGGAGTTGGACAAGGCTGTCGCGTCGATCCAAAAAGCGGTGGAAGCGGCCGAGGATGTAGCAGGCGCGGCGGTGGAGCATGCCAGTGTGGGCATTGGCGGTGCCCACGTGCGCGGGGTGAATAGCCACGGCGGCATCAGTCTGGGCACGCGTCCACGAGAGATTGGCCGCGACGAGATCAAGCAGGCGGTGGAGCGGGCGCGGGCGATTCCGCTGCCGGATGGGCGCGAGGTTCTGCATCTGCTGCCGCAGGAATTTATCCTTGACGATCAGGCGGGCGTGCACGATCCGCTGGGCATGATGGCGGTGCGGCTTGAGGTGCGCGTGCATCTGGTGACGGCGGCGGCCAGCGCGGCGCAGAACGTAATCACGGCCGTGAATCGCGCGGGCGTACACGTGGATGACACTGTATTTGAGCCGCTGGCGGCGGCCGACTCAGTGTTGCGGACGGATGAGCGGGATTTGGGCGTATGCCTGGCGGATATCGGCGCAGGGTCGACGGAGCTGATTGTTTTTTTGCAGGGCGCTGTGGCCTACACGGGAGTGATTCCTATCGGCGGCGACCATTTTACCAGCGATTTATCGGTAGGCATGTGCACGCCGCTGGCAGACGCGGAAAAAATCAAGAAAATCTACGGCAATGCCATCGTGACTTTGATTCCGGAAGGAAACGAAGTGGAGGTGCCTTCGGTGGGCGACCGGCCTTCGCGTTTGCTGCCGCAACGGCTGGTGGCGGAAATCCTTGAGCCGCGGGCGCGCGAACTTTTCGAGATGGTGCGCGAGACTTTGCGGCAGAGCGGAATGTTCGAACTGTGTCTGGCGGGCATTGTGCTTAGCGGAGGCGGTTCACGGTTGCCGGGAATTTTCGATGTAGCCGAGTCTGTACTGCGGCGACAGGTGCGGCTGTCATGGCCCACGCCGCTGGCAAAGATGCCGGCCACACTGGCCGAGCCGGAGTTCGCCACGGTGATCGGCATGGTGAACTACGGACAACGAGCGCGAGTGGCGCGCGGGTTTCAGGGAGATCGCTGGGGATCGAGATTGAAAGCGCTGTTAGTTGGATAGCTGTTAGTAGTAGCTGTGGTCAGTAACATAAAGGTGGACAAAATGACAAATGATTCGAGCATTCGCATCAGCTTCAATGAAGAGCCTCTCAACGATGCCAAGATCAAGGTAATCGGCGTGGGCGGCGGCGGCGGTAACGCGGTGAACCGCATGATCGATGCCGGAGTGGAGGGCATCGAGTTCATTGTTGCCAACACGGATTTGCAGGCGCTGCGCATGTCGCGTGCGCCGGTGAAGCTACAGCTGGGCGTGAAGCTTACTAACGGCCTGGGCGCGGGCGCGAATCCGGAAGTGGGCCGCAAGGCCGCGCTCGAAGACTCGGACAAAATCATCGAGGCGCTTGAAGGCGCTGACATGGTGTTCGTGACCACTGGCCTTGGCGGTGGCACGGGCACGGGTGCAGCTCCGATCATCGCGTCGCTGGCGAGCGAAATGGGTGCGCTCACCGTCGCCGTGGTCACCAAGCCGTTTTCGTTCGAAGGCAAGCGGCGCATGACGCAGGCGGAAAAAGGCATCGCCGAATTGATGGAATCGGTGGACACGACCATCGTGATTCCAAACGAGAAACTGCTGGCAGTGGCGGAGAACGCGGGATTCTTCGAATCGTTCCGCATCGCCGACGATATTCTGCGGCAGGGAGTGCAAGGGATTTCCGACATCATTACAATCCCCGGCATCATCAACCGTGACTTTGCCGACGTGAAGACGATTATGGCCCGCATGGGTTATGCGGTGATGGGCACGGCGACGGCAAGCGGCGCGAATCGCACCACGGAAGCGGCGCAGCGGGCTATCGCATCCCCGCTGCTCGAAGCGGGCGCTATCGATGGCGCGCGCGGCATTCTCATCAATATTACGGGTTCGGCTTCACTGAAGCTGGCCGAAGTGCAGCAGGCTTGCACCATCATTCAAAGTGCGGCGCATGAAGACGCGAATATTATTTTCGGCGCGGTGCTTGATGAAAAGATGAAGGATGCGGTGAAGATCACGGTGATCGCAACCGGGTTCCGGGAGATTCCGCGCATGCAACGGAAGGCGGAGACTCGTTCCTCGTTCGCCTCGACTCACGAAGAGGCGATGGAATTTCCTCAGTCGGCACAATCGATGCAGCCGGAATTTGAAGAGGCTGCGGAAGATCACAGGATGGAGATGGAAGAGGCGAGAATGGAGGAGTCGACGCCGGTGGCAGCGACGCATGCCGATGTGATCTCCCTCGACGCGATGCGAAGTGCGATGGTGGCCAACTTCGAGCAAG